>Ga0316608_1000648_pt1 | contig 15489 bp, 9 predicted proteins | sample MIS2016152B_MG_FD_207673 | JGI IMG/M metagenome (GOLD analysis project Ga0316608, IMG submission 207673) | Microbial mat bacterial communities from Middle Island sinkhole, Lake Huron, Michigan, United States - MIS.2016.152B | ecosystem: Environmental > Aquatic > Freshwater > Lake > Sediment...
ATGGGACTATCGTACTGAGGGATTAACTGGCCATCGAATTTCGGTCCCCAAACATCGTAGTCACCATCATTTAGTCCTGCTCCGCGGCCATCGCCAAAAGCATAAACACCGTGGTCGCCAGGGCCATATTCATCCTGAACTTTTGGGATAGCAATAAACCCTTTTTCCATCATTGTACTGGAGTTGAATTCTACCGAGAAGCCACGTTTGTCAGTCGATCCGCGCTTGGTGGTAATCATGATGGCTCCGTATTGACCGCGAGAGCCATAAAGAGCAGAGGCGGCAGGACCTTTTAATACGGTATAGCTTTCGATATCATCGGGGCTAATATTCCAGGTATCGCTTTGAATTGGAACTCCATCTACTACAAATAACGGAGTTTTTCCTCTCAGGTAAATACTAGGAGCACCTAATAGTTCTGCCGATGCGCCTACGGTTAAACCCGCAATTTTTCCGGTTAAAGAGTTTACCGGATTGGGTTCACGCGCTTTTACCAGTTGGTCGCCCTTTACATCCTGGATGGCATATCCAACCTTAGCCTTATCTTTTTGGATACCCAAGGCCGTAACAACCACCTCATCTAAAACTTTATTTTCGTCAATTAAAACCACATTGATTACCGATTGTCCGTTTACAACAATCTCCTGCGTTTTATATCCTACAAATGTAAACTGCAAAACAGCATCGGTCGAAGGAGCCTCAATCTTGTATTTTCCTTCTACATCGGTTATGGTACCAATGGTAGTACCTTTAACGGTAACATTCACCCCAATCAGGGTCGATCCATCGTTTTTATCGGTTACCACACCGGTAACGATAATGGATTGGGCGGCATTTAATTCGGCGGCCCCAATCATCAAAAGGCAAAGTGCCATTGCAATCTTAAGCAATGTTTGCCTTGGTTTTTGTAAAAAATCAAATTTCATAGCACTAGTTTTTGGTTTTCAGTTTATTTATTCGTCACAAAACTAGGCTCCAATTATTAGCCAATTATTAGCCAAAAATTTTCCCTGTATTAGAATTGCATTAGTAAAGTTTTAGAGAAACTTAAGACATGATTTATTATAAGGATATTTTGACGCTATACTTTTACAACGAAAGAAATAATTATAAAAAACAAAAAATAATGCAATGGTTGGCAAAAGGGTTTTTATAATTGATGATGAGTTTGATATCCGCGAAATACTTCAGTTTAATTTAAAGAAGGAAGGTTTTTTGGTAGAGGTATTTAGCGATCCTTTAGATGCTATGACCAGGCTTAATATTGCCCCTCCCGATGTGGTGGTTACCGATTGGCTTATGCCCAATATGGATGGTTTGGAAGTTTGTAAAGCGATTAAGATGAACCCTGCCACGCTTCACATCCCTGTAATTATGATCACCTGCAAAAATGAGGAAATTGATGTAGTTACTGCATTGGAACTGGGAGCCGATGACTATATGACAAAGCCTTTTGGGATAAAAGAATTGGCTGTTAGAATAAAAAAAATTCTTCGAAAATTCAATCCGCAGCTTATTATTGAAACCGGAAAAGCAAGTCTGGAAGACGAACAATCTTTTGGGCAACCGGTAAATCAAATTTCTCATAACGGGCTGGTTATTAATAAGGACACTTACACAGCATTTTTGAACGACCAAAAACTAAACCTCACTTATGCTGAATTTAAATTATTGGAATTACTGGCCGATAAGCCAGGAAAGGTTTTTACCCGAAGCCAGATTATTGAACACGATTACGGCAACGATTATTATGTTACCGAGCGAAGTGTAGATGTTAAAATTGTTGGGTTACGCAAAAAGCTGGGCAAAAGTGAGAAAATGATCGAGACTATTCGTTCAGTGGGGTACAAGTTTAACGAAACAGCTTAGAAACTGTTTAAATTTAGCACAGAGATGTAATTAATAGTAAAAGAGTAGAGAAGATATATAGCAAAGAGCAACCTAATCCATGTTGTTTTATGAGAAGACACAGAGAGCACATAGGGGAAATCGCCAGCGATTTCAAAAACTCTGTGCTCTCTGTGCTTTCTCAATACCCCTAATTTATTTAATAGCATTATTTCTCAAGGAGCTGAATTTTTTTTGAGATCGAAACGGCTTCTCTGTGTTAAAAATGAATTTTGTTCCATTTTTAACCATCTTATGGTCGCTCATGAAAGAATTCATAATTATTTAAAACTATTCTAAGTAAGGGTTAAGATTTGAGTTGGACATTTGCAATAAATAAAAACCAAAATCGCGAACATGAAAAAAATTATTTTATCCACCATATTACCGGTTATATTTCTGGGATTTATAACTGCTGGTCCCGATGGAGAATCAAAAGTATCGGGGAGTGAAACAAAATCTGCCAAAAGAACCGTACTCATTATCGGTCTGAAAGAAGGGAACCTTACTTCGAACTATTATATGGCTGCAAATATTGCCGAAAGAACTTCTATTGCTACCGATAGTATAACAGAAGTATTTAGCCGGGAAATTACCGAAAGTATTACTAAAAACAGAAATACCCGTTTTGAATTTGTCCATACCAATTCCACCAAGGAAACTATTAATGTTTTGTCGCAAATTCAGTTTAAGTATGATAAGGAAATGATGGTGTCGGATTTGTCGGAATTGAAAGATGCTGATTTTCATAAATTGCTCGATACATACAAAGCCGATTATGTATTAATCCTCGACCATTATTATTTGAAATACGAAGGAGGAAGCAATCTGTTTCACATGGTGAATTATGATATTTATAACCGTAATAAAAAGAATATTGTTGCCGGTAAAACCTACTTTAATACTCCTGAGCTCATGCCGTTAGTCAATTACGAAAAGAAATACGAAAAAACAGGCAGTAAAATTTTGGATCAACTGAATAAAGCTGCAGAATAATTTAGTCTCTTTACCTTCCGTTCTATATCTCCCTGTGCTGTTCCCGATTCCGGGGGCAGCATTTTTTCTTTTAGGGGTAATTGTGTTTTGAAATTCCCAAGAGTGTTTGATGAATTATTGATTCAACATTCGTGCTGTTGAATAATTATACGGGTATTATTTTGCATTTTTTATGATGTCATCTGAAGTAGAAATAAGCGAGTAAAATGGTGGGGAGGGATATGTTAAACCTAATTGTATTGGTTTTAATCATAATAATATCAATGAAATGACTGTTTTTTCAAAATTTAAGATTAACTTTATATACATCGCTTTAACTCACACTATATTTACAAAATGTTAACAAGATCTTAACATTGATCACGTACTTAAAATTTGACACTTTCATTTTAATAAATTATGAAAAAGATAGAAAATCCGATTGAAAAAGTTGAAATGTATCAAAACATTATCAATCTGTTTCAGAAAAATACCACCTTAACTTCCCTGGGGGATTTTAATAAAGGATTGGCAAAATTAATTGATAACCAGGCCGAATTGGATGTGCTTCTGGTTATTTATAAAAAAGATATCACTGCTATCCTCCAAAATAAAGAGATATCGAAAAAGGAATTAGCCCAATTGCTGCATCAGGTTGCTGGCATTTTAAAACTTTCGGCTTTTGCACGAAAGAATAAAAAATTAGAAAAAAAACTTGATTTTCTTCCTAAGGATTTGGAATTGACAAGCGATAAAAAGCTCATAAAGCAAGCACAAAAGATTCTTTTCATGGTCAATAAAATTGGAGGATACTCGATTGCTAATATGCTGAATATTTCGATAAAGCAGTTGAACAAAAAATCGCAGAACGCCAAGCAACTTTCAGATGAGTTTGGTTTGACCCCAAGTAAGATAAAACAGCTAGAGGATTCGAATAATGTTTTTATGCAAAATATTATCCTGGCGGACAAAGAAGCCGACAATATGAAGGAGGCTTTAAAAGATATCCGGAAGATTTGTAAAAAGAACGATTCCTTATTGAAAAAGAAAATGGATAAGTTCGTTGCTGTTTATGAAAAGCCTGGATCTAGCTTTTTAAAAGCGTATGCAAAACTTCGGGCAAAAAAAGAAGAAACTGAAAAAGAGAAATAAAAAGTATATTTCATTTGTATTTAACTTTCAGGAATAATTATTTCAGAACAAAAAGAAAGTTAGAGCCGTAAGTTAAAGCATTTTAAAAGTATCGAACTTTACTGTCTTTATTTTGTGTGGATTCCCGGTTCCAAGGGAATCTTCACAAAAAAAGTACTTCCTTTCCCTGGTTCAGTTGACAGCGAAATTTCGCCTTTAATTTTATCCATAATTTTTTTTATTGTAAATAATCCTATCCCGGTTGAAGGTTCACTTCCTGTTGGCTTTGCACTTAAACGCTGGAATTTGCCAAACATTTTTTCCCTGTCGGTTTCATCAAAACCTGGCCCCTGATCTTTAATACTTATCGTAATATTTTTGCTGTCTTGCTGAAGTAAGACAAGTATGATTTTACCTTTTTCGGAATACTTTACAGCATTAGAGATCAGATTTTCAATTACTTCAGTGATTTTTAGTTTATCCGAAACGATTTTTAAAGAATTGACCTCGCTTTCAAATACCAGATATTGCCCTTTTACAGCGGCCGAATGTTTAAAATTATTGATAATAGCAGTTAATGTTTCCTGAATATCAAATTCTGTAAACGACAATTCAAATTCGATAGCATCGTTAATTGCAGAAACCAAGAAACTATTGACCATTTCTTCCATTTGAACAGCTGCCTTATTTATAATTTGGGCATATGGTTTAAAACTATCGCTGCTATCGGGGAGCTCACTTATTAAGCCAGAAAATCCTAAAATTGCGCCTATGGGGTTGCGTAAATCGTGAGCCGCAATTGCCAATACTTCTTTCTTGAATTCGTTGGCTTGTTTAAGCATCTCGTTCATTAATAGGAGAATGGCATTTTGAGCATGTAAAAGATCATAAAAATCGAGTAGCTTATAATCATTTTGTCCACAACGGACAATAATAGGCTCATACCGTTCCATATGTGATCTGTTTAATGCAATATTTGCTGCATTAATTATGGTAACAGTGGAATCCAGAAAAAGGTGCTGATCGGATGAACCCGGTTCGAAAAAAAACTCAATTTTTCGTTTGGAAAAAAGATCGAACATAAATTGCTTGCTCATCACCTCAAAGAACTTAGTTCGGGATAACAATCCATAGAATTGGCCATTTTTGCTTAAAATGATGCCTGGTATGCTTTTTTCTTCATCAAAAAAAGCATACACTTTCATTAGCTCATCAGAAGTATTAAGATTAGCTTCTATTAACCTTAAATCGCCTAATGTCGAATTAATATGCAGCTCACTTTTCCCTGGTTCCATGAATAATCTGATTACGTGATAACATACCTGTTATATATAAACAGATATTTTACTTATTAACTCCTCTTTATAAATTGGTTTTGTTACATAGTTATCACAGCCTGCTTCAAATGCTTTTTCTTTTTCATTCACCAGGGCATTTGCAGTTTGCGCTATAATTGGCATGTCGGGGTACATACTTTTTATCTTTCTGGTAACTGTATATCCATCCATATCGGGCAGTCTGATATCCATGAGTACAAAATCGATATCCATAAAATTTTCAACTATTTCCAATGCCTCTTTTCCGCTTTTTGCCCATAAAACATTTAAATCCAAAGGACCCAAAATAGCTTTCAGCAGTAAATAATTAATTTCAAAATCTTCAACAATCAGGCAGCTTTTAGTTTTGGCTTTGCCAGGTTGCATGGCACACCTTTTATCTATCAAAACTGAATCATCTTCGATAGCAGGAAGGGTAAAATAAAACGTTGTACCGGCTCCAATTTCTGATTGTAACCATATTTCTCCTCCGAGCATGTTTACAAATGATTTTGTAATTCTTAATCCCAGCCCGGTACCACCATATTCCACAGCAGTATTTATTTCTGCCTGACGAAAAGACTCAAATATTTTTTCATAATTGTCAGGTGAAATACCAATTCCCGTATCTCTGACAGTAAATTCAATAAATCCATCCTTTAATTCACACCCTAATTCTATATATCCGGTTGATGTAAATCGAATAGCATTATCCACCAGATTTTTAAGAATTTGATTAAGCTTTTCTTTGTCGGTAATTAGGGCTAAATCTTTCTTTAATGGATTTCTGATTTTTATTTCCAATCCTTTTTTAAACATTGCTTCCTTTTGTAAATAAGCAATTTTGTTTAATAAACCAGCGATATTGACAGGTGTTTTATGGATTGTTACCTGACCAGTTTCAATTTTGGCGATTTCCAAAATATCGTTTATAACATCCAAAAGATTATTGCAGCAACTGTTAATTATAGTAACGTATTCATTCTTCGACTCCTGCGAAAGGTTATTGTGTGAAAGCAACTGTGAAAAACCCAGTATACCATTCATAGGGGTACGAATCTCATGGCTCATATTTGATAAAAATGCCGATTTTAACCGATCCGACTCTTCTGCTTTTTCCTTTGCTTTTATTAACTCTTTTTCAACCTTTTTTTGGTCGGAAATATCCTGTACAATGCCATATATTTTTTTCTCAAAAACATCATATTCAGCCATTGAATGGATGTATACCACTTCATTGTCGGAATTTCTCAGAATTTCAAATTCAATATCGTATTTCTCGCCAAGAGTGATTAATTCTGAGAACATTTTATCAAGTTGCGGACGATATTTCTGTAGGGGCAAATTTTGGATTTCGGTTAGGGAAAGCTCACGTTCGCCAACTCCGTAAATAATTCTGGTGCCATGCGACCCCCATATTTTTTTACTCTTCAGGTCATATTCCCAATAACCAATTTTTGCGATAGATTCGGCCCTATTTAAAAGTGTTTTATGGTTCTGAAGTTCCCGCATAGTTTGCTGGTAGAGCGAAATGTCTTTAAATACTATTAGTATATGACCAGCCCTCATCGAATTGAGCAAACAGCATTTAATCTCGACCGGAATCCTTTTACCAGCCTTGTCAATAATAATTCCTTCCCAATGAACACGGTTTTTAATAAGCGATAAATTAAAGTTTTTTATTGCCAGTGGAATAGTATCATGGGCAAATATTTCCAGCGGATTTTTTTGCATTAACTCTTCTCTACTGTAGCCTAAGTGGTTGCATAAATGGGCATTTACTTCTATAAAATTAATTCCGGCATTATCTTTCATTTGCCCGATAAAGGCAGGTTCATGATAATTCTTAAGCAAAATTTTTTGAGAATATTGGTTTAAATGTGAACTAATATTTGTCCTGTTATATACTGTTGCAAATCCACTATTTCGCTCTGCTTCTTCTATAAATTTATAATTCATAAGGATTGTTTTTGGGTAGAAACCATAAAATATACTGTATTTTCTTAGTTATTAGAAGTATGCAGTTTATTTTTAATTACTATTCTTCACGTAACGAACGGAGAACCCCTGGGATTTGGTTGAATAGGTTAACGTTGCAATGCTGCTTTCGGATGTCAGATAAACAAACCATGCATTATCCTTATCAACCGCAGTGGCTGTCCAATAAGCGCCATAGCTGTCCAAAAGCCTGTAGTTCCCAACGCCTGCAATTCCGCCCAGTTTAGCATTAAAGCTGCTTCCTCCAACTATTTTAAGGCTTTTACCAGCTTTGTCTTCTCCGCCTAATTCCAAAAGCAGATTATCCCACTCTTTTTGTGTTGGCAGGTGCCAACCTTTTGGGCAAAACTTTATTGCAGCCTCCCTGGTGTATAGTCTGCCATACTTTGCTTCCATTGCTGGGTTTTCTTCATATGCCCAGCTTCCGGGAACCTTAACACTCAGATTTGAAGCCATCCATATTTGATTGCCAATTTTAACGGTTTTAAATTCTTGCGCACTCACCGATCCGATCAATAAGAATAAACCCAATAGATTTCCAAATAACGTTTTCATAATTTTAGCTTAGTTTTAATTTTCGGGCAATTCTACGACAGCCTAATTGGAAGGTTTGTTAGATAATATTAAGTGTATCTTAATTATTATATTTGACAAACTATGGGCTTCAAAATCAGAAATTAAGAAATAAAATTTCGAAAACACATCGCATCTATCCATCTATAATTACACAGAAAATTTATCGATAAATAAATGTTATAATAACACCATTATTATTTTACAGAATTACATTTACGGCATAGAAAAACAGTATCCATTGTAAACTTAGTTATTAAAAAATACAGTTAGTTTGCAGTTAGTTAAGTTAGTAGTTGTAGTTTGTAAAAGAGTTCTTCGTGAGAAAAACTCTTTTTTTGTTTTTATAACTATTTGCGATCAATCGGAATTTCTATGGATTTTTAATTTAATAATTGAATTTCTTATGCTAAAAGAATATAACAACAATAATGATAACAGGTCAATAATTAAGAAAAGTAATGTGGCTGTTTAAAAGTTAGTTAATTATCTCATTTTGACTCCGCTCAATGTAACAATTAATTGATTTATAACGGTTAGGTTAAAAAATCGAAGGATTACTCCATTTTTAAAAGCTTCAAGTTTATAACTTACAATCTTTTTTTTGAATTATTGTCCCTCCCAATTTTTCCGGTTTATCTCCTATTTGTCAATAAATATCAGTGATTTTGGAATGAACCAACTTAAGATTTAAAAACCTAAAGCAAAGTCATATTTAATTCAATACCGTTTTACCTAATTTTAGGATTTTTTTGCGGACTTTCATTGTTTCCTCTTGCAAATAGGGGCGTAAAAGTGTGGTGTAACTTATTAGCAATCGAATACTTATATGGCTGTCGAGTGTTGCTGTTAATTCTTCCAGGTCGTGCTCCAACCCTAACAGATGTGCTAATTTAGTAAGATCGGCCACATTGATATTAGCCGGGGCTTCTGCCGGATCTGATTTAAACAATGTAAGTTGAACCGATAAATATTTTACATATTTACGCAGTTGGTGATACTCTTTCGACTTACTGGTTAATTCTAATTTTCGGTAAATTGACTTTGCTTCTTTTTTGATTTTAAAAATCTTTCGGTATGCATAATCCGGATCAATTAATATAGCCTCTTTTTCGAAATTTCTTACTTCCTCTTCGAAACTGTCAAAAATAACTTCTATAGTTTTTTGGGAGTTAAGCCTATCAATTTCTTTTTTGATTTTATTGTTGAATATTTCGGATACCAGGCTAAAAAATGGAGTATTAAATAAGCATAAGACTTCACAAGAGTTTTTGAATTGTTGGTATTGGGTTTTTAAATCGCGGATTTGAGCGATTGATTGCGCTGTACTTTTATAGAATTTAACGGTTTTAATTTGTAGGCGTTTCTTTGCTTTCGGATTAATCAAAATTAAATATGCCCGTAAATGCTTTGTTGTTTGTCGGATAAGGGTTACATTTTGATGGATATCTCCGGTTTTACTAATTGAAAAAACGCAGTAATCCAGTTGCTGCTTTGTAATTGGTAATAACCCTTTATCGATTGGTGTGTGATGAGGCAATATAAATTTTGGCGCGTTCATATAAAACTTTTTTTGACCTGTAAAGATATAGTAGATTCTTGCAAGTATTTTTTATAAACAATCACAACATTCAATTAGTTTGTAATTAATTCAACGATTCATTTTTTATGAGGCACTTTATATAGCCAATTGTAGCGATTAGCTAATGAAGTACCCCGCTTCCATTCAAATATTTAGGTACAGTAAATTCAAAACAGGTACCTTTCCCCGATTCGCTTTTTACCCAAATTTTTCCTCCATTTAGCTCCGTAAATTCTTTGCAAAGTTTTAGTCCAAAACCCGATCCTTTTTCCTGCATTAGTCCTGGTATAGAATAATATTGGTCGGGGGCAAACAGTTTATTAATATTTTTATTGGGTATACCAATACCCGAATCGGTAATGCTAATTCTGAAATCAGATTCGATATCGGCACAGACAATATCGATATTTCCTTTGGGAGGAGTATATTTTATAGCATTGGATATTATATTCCGAACAACGCAGGTAAACAGGTCCGGGTCGACATTTGCAACAATACCGTTTGGAACGTCAATTGTTAAAGTGATTTCCTTCTGTTGAATAATTGTATCATACATTCTTGCGGATTCCTGGATGAGTTCCTCCAGCGAATGAGGGGTCTTTTTCGGGGTAATCCTGTTTAATCGGGAGCGTGACCAATGCAGCAGGTTATCCATAAGGTGAAAGGCGTTTTTTGCAGATTCATCCAGCGCTACCAGCGACTTTTGGATTTTTTCCATACTCATAGTCTGGTATTTTTTTGACAATACTTCTGCCAGGTTTTGGAACCAAAACAACGGATTACGCAGTTCATGCGCAATAATAGATAATATTTTGTCTTTTTCGCGGTTTGCCAACTCAAATTCTTTATTGAGATTATCTAATTCGCGGTTTTGAGCTAATATTTTATCGTTCAGAATTTGCAATTCATCGTTTGCTTTTCGTTTGGTTTCGAATCTGATATAAATAAGGATACAGAGCAAAATGGTAAAAGCCAGTATTATTAAAATAAGCCACATCAGCGCCGATTTCCGCATTATCGACATTTCTTTTAATTCGTTTTCTTTTCGGAGAAATTGATTGTCTTTTTCTTTCTTTTCCGACTCAAATGTTACCCGAAGTTCCGATAGTTGCTGGCTGTTTTCTGCCTGAAGTTTTTTCTTTTCGGTATCCGAAAAACGAATATAATAATCGAGTGCTTTTTCTAGATTTTGTTTATTTAAGTAACATTGATATAACCCCTGATTTGCATAAAGCACTATCTCTGTTAAATTCGATGTTTGAGCTTTAATCAGACTGTTCTGAAAATATGGAATTGCAGAGTCAAACTGTTTTTGTGCAACCAGATTATTGCCTATGGCAAGGGACGTTTCGGCTATTCCGGCATCGTACGAAGCTTTTACAGCAATATCAACAGATTGGGATAAGTAGGACTCTGCTTTTTTAAAATCCTTTTTGCTGATGAATACATTCCCTAAATTGGTCAACGCCTTCACCGTTCCTTTTTTATAATCGGTTTGTAAACAATAATCCAACGATTTTTTAAAGTGTTGTTGAGCGCTGTCGTACATTTTTACGTTCAAAAAAGTTTCCCCTATATTATTGTGCGACTTGGCCATTCCTTCCGGATTCCCGATTTGTGAGCGCATCAGTAAGGCCTTTCGATGATATTCGAGCGATTTGTCCGGTTGATGTAATAAAAGGTATATGGTTCCCAAATGGTTGCACACATCCGAAAGGGTTATCCGATCATTCAGTTTTTCTCCTTTTTTATAGGCATCCAGATAACATTCCAATGCTTTGTGAAAATTTCCTTCGTTCATATACGTTTTACCAATGCTCAACAGTACCGAGGCAGATTGTTGAATATTGCCCAGCTGTTGATGAAGGGATATAGCTTTTCGATAGAACTCAAGCGACTTTTCGAACTTTCCGGTAGTATGGTAGTATTTTCCTATATAATTGTTGGCGATTGCTGCCGGATGATTTAATTTGCCCGACTCTGCCAGCGATAATGCTTTGTCAAAATATGTAAACGAAGTAGCATAATTTCCCCAATCGTAGTGAAGAATGCCAATTTCTATAAGAGCAGAGCACTCGCCATTCCGATATTTCTCTGCCTGCGAAATATTTAGAGCTTTTTCGAAGTATCGGACTGCTTCTTTATTTTTTCCCTGCTGGCTTAGGTTTTTCCCCATTACCAGGTATAATTCTATTGCTAATGTATCATTACCAGCTTCCAAAGCGAGTTTTAACCCGGTTTTACCCAATTGAAAAGATTTAGCAAGTGTCGAGGCCTGATAATTATTGGCTTGTGCTAGTATTGTTAAAATTTGCCGTGTTGAATTATGCGCTTTTTCTCTTTTGTTTTTCTCAAGAATAATGAAAAATATACTTATAGAAACCAATAAAATGGGGATAAAGATCCAAATTCGTTTAATAGCTTTCATTGTATTATACCATGATGGATTGCATACCTGGTTAATTCGGAATTTGTTGATAAGTTTAACTTCTTTAGGATATTATTCCGGTGATTACCAACCGTATGTTTACTTATTAAAAGTTTTTCGGCAATCTCCGATTTTTTAAGTCCCGAAACCAGCATAAATAAAATTTGAAATTCTCTGTCAGTGAGATTCTCATGAGCCGACAGCGGCTTTTTATCCGGTAAGTTTACAAGTTCAACCAACATATCCATTTGTGATGGGCTAAAGTATTTTTTTCCGCTGGCAACGGTTCGGAGAATTGTAATTACCTGTTCAGGGTTTGTCTCTTTATTAATATAGGCCGAGGCCCCATTTCGGAGCATCCGCATTGCATAAATTTCGTCGGAGTTCATGGTGAAAATAACGACGGGTAAATTGTTCCACCTGCTTTTTATTTCTTTTAAAACATCCAGCGCGTCTTTACCAGGCATTGAGATGTCGAGGATTATCAAATCGTACGTATTTTTTTCAAGTTCCGAAAGTAATTCCTGGCCATTGCATGCTTCGCCGCAAATAGCCAAATCGTCTGTTTCGTCCAGTATAAGCTGCAGGCCCGTACGTACTACAGCATGGTCATCAGCAATTATGATTCGTTTGGACATTCTTAGCGTTTTCTTTCGGTTGATATTCAGTAAAAGTACTTGTTGAAGCGCACCTGAGTTATAAGGATGGGTTAAATTAAGTTTAAGTTTTTGGGCGAATAGGGGCTTCAATATTAAGTTTTCTTTAGGCGCTGGGGTATTTTAAGGAGTTGTAACCTATATAAGCATTGGGTATTCATATTCTGTTAACATCAACCGGTTAAAAGAGCTATGCTCTTTTTATAACAATAGCTATTGTATCACCAATATGCTCTCAGTAAAATTGTACCCGAAAAACAAGTATAATGAAGCGGTTTATTTTTTTATTTTTTCTTTTAGTTTTAAGTAATCCCTTGGTTCAAAGTGCAATTATTCGGGGTAAAGCGGTGGATGCAACTACGGGTGAAGCATTGGTTGGCTGCACAATATATATTAAGGAGTTAAAAATGGGAACCATTACAGGGTTAGATGGAAGTTTTATACTTAAGAATATCCCTGTTGGTAATTATTCGGTTTCGGCCAGCTTAATCAGTTATGCTATTATTGAACAAACCATTTCGATTAAGGATGAAAAGAATGACATAAAACTAGGGTTTGCTTTTGAACCTATAAGCACACGGCTCAATGAGGTCACCGTAATTTCAACCCGTGATAAAAGCAGCGATTTAAGCGCCCGAAATTCCGAGCGAAATGCAAACCAGTTAATTAATGTTGTAAGTGCAAGGGCTATTGAATTATCTCCCGATTTAAATGTGGCAAATGTGTTGCAACGCATGTCGGGAGTTACTTTAGATAAGACCTCGTCGGGGTCAGGTCAGTATGCACTATTGAGGGGAATGGACAAGCGGTATAATTATACCCTGGTTAACGGTATTAAAATACCGAGTACCCATAATAAACACCGGTATATTTCGCTCGATATGTTTCCTTCGGATATGGTCGATCGGATTGAGGTTACGAAAGCACTCACTCCAAATATGGAAGGAGATGCGATAGGAGGAGCGGTAAATCTGGTAATGAAAAATGCTCCGGAGAAATTACTCATCCAGGCAAATGCATCAATAGGGTACAGTCAGTTTTTCAGCGAAAACGATTTTTCGACATTCAATACCAGTGTAATTAATCCAAAATCTCCATACGAGCGAAATGCAAGCGGTTACAGAGCTGTACCTTCCGATTTCCCAAATAAAAACCTTGTACAGGAAGCTGTTTTATACCCTGTTAATTATTACGGTAACCTAACAGTGGGTAACCGATTCTTTCTTAAGAAACTGGGATGGATTGTTTCCGGGAGCTATCAAAATACATTTAATGGCGAAAGTAGTTTGTATTTTAAAGATGATTTGTCACGCGACGGAAATAACCTGCCAATCCTCACCTCCATGCAAGAAAGGATATACACCGAAAACAAGCGGAATTATGGTATCCATAACAAGTTGGATTATCAATTTTCTAAAAATCATCGGGTACAGCTTTATACGGCTTATTTGAATTTTAACAATACCCAGGTAAGGGAGATTCAGAATACCGACCTGGCAGTTAGTTACGATCCGGGGAATGGTAACATTAAACGTTCGCACTCAACCCGTTTCAGGTACAATACGCAAAGCCTGTTTAATACTACTCTGCAAGGAGAACACCAGTTGGGAGAAAAACTATCGTCGCAATGGTCGGTGGTATATTCGAAAGCTAATAATCAAACACCCGATGAGGCAACGGTGGTTTATGGAAATAACCTCGAGAATTTTGTGCCAGTGCAACAATACGTCGATTTTGACGGAAGCGATCGGGTTTGGAGACATAACACCGATGAAGACAAAGCGGGATATCTGAATTTTACCTATAAACCTTCTGTTTTCGGCATTCGTACCGAAATTATCTCTGGCGGCATGTACCGGCAAAAAAAGAGAACCAGTTTTTATAATAAATATACGCAGAATGCAATTGTAAATGTAAGCAACTCCGATACTTCCTATACCTCTTTTTATTCCGAAAAAGGGGTGGATTGGAACAGCTACGACGAAATATTATGGCGGGTATACAACCCCAGAGGAACGGTTGCGGTGGGAGAAAATTACGATGCCTACGAAAATGTGGCGGCTGGGTATGGAATGGTTCGATTCGAAATTCGTAAACTTCAGGTTATTGGCGGTGTAAGGGTCGAAAATACCGATCAGGGTTACTCCATGCAATACCCTATTGGCGAACCTCAGCCAAATGGCAATCAAAAGTACACCGATATATTGCCCAGCATTCATCTCAAATATGCTCCGGTTCCAAAACAAAATATACGGTTATCGTATTACCGGGCCATTAACAAACCGGGATTTCAGGAAATTGTCCCCTATATTGATGCCTCTGAAGAACCTGCTACCGCAGGTAATAAAAACCTGAAACATGCCACTGCCGATAATATTGATTTGAGATGGGAATATTTCCCCACTCCCGAAGACCAGCTTATGGCAGGAACATTTTATAAAAACATTAAAAATCCCATAGAATTTGCATTCGATAAGTTTATGAACGTAAGCCAGAATATTGTTTACACACCAATTAACTCCGATAATGCCATAAATTATGGTTTCGAAATAGATGCTATCAAGTTTTTCAGGGAATGGGGGATAAAAGGGAATTACACCTGGACCCGATCGAACATCGCTACTCAAAAGTTATCGCGGGTAAAGGATTCTGGCGGAAACGATTCAACAGCCTATGTATCCCAGAACAGGCCGTTATTTGGACAATCGTCTCATGTTGGAAATATTTCGTTGCTCTATAAAAATTCCCATAATGGGTTAAGTGCCCAATTAGCTTTCTCGTATACGGGCGACCGGATTTATACGGTATCACGGTATATCGATAACGATTTGTGGCAAAAAGGTTTTTGGCAATTAGATGCCTCTGCTGAAAAAAAATTCAAAAATGGGCTTAGCGTTTTTGCAAAAGCACATAATCTTCTGAATAGTCATATCAAGGTTTATA
>Ga0316608_1000649_pt1 | contig 15446 bp, 10 predicted proteins | sample MIS2016152B_MG_FD_207673 | JGI IMG/M metagenome (GOLD analysis project Ga0316608, IMG submission 207673) | Microbial mat bacterial communities from Middle Island sinkhole, Lake Huron, Michigan, United States - MIS.2016.152B | ecosystem: Environmental > Aquatic > Freshwater > Lake > Sediment...
GTTTTCAGCCGACATGTTCACATTATGGTTATCAGGCCATTGAAAAATATGGTCTATTGAAAGGCGGGTGGTTGACCGTTAAGCGTATTAGCCGTTGCCACCCTTTTAACCCCGGGGGATTTGACCCAGTGCCGTAAAGATGAACAGTGGCTAATGGGCCATGAATCATTATTCATTACTCATTGTTCATGATAAATTGATTAACCTCTATGCCGTCTTTTAAATTCTGGCCTTTTTTAATTTTTGCCCTCGGAATCTTTGTTATTGCTTTTCAGTTAACAGCAACGGCGGCTGCACCTGACAGGCATGGCTTAACCCAAGCCTCCCAAAATGGGGTAACATTAGAGCTTAGTAGCCATTATGAATTTGTTAATATTGGGGAAATATTAAGTTATACCCTCATCATTACCAACAGTAGCCCCGCGACCATTGAACCCACCCTCAGCAACCCCATTCCCGCCCCTTTTATCCTAAAAACCCAAACAATTTCCGCCTCTATGGGGTCAGTAAGTCATGCGAACAATACTATTTCCTGGGCAGGAACAATTCCCGCAGGCAAACAACTAGACATTGTTTACTCGGTGATTGCTCCCTCTTTATCGCCCACAGGTGAAACAATTGTTAATAATGTTACGGCTACATTCAGTGGTGGCACGCTTAAAGCCGAAAAAAGCCTCACCACTCAAGTCGCTTATCATGGGATTACCTGGTCTTTTTTAAGGCCCATCGTTAATGTTATTACGATTGCATTAATGTATTTGGAGGGTTTTTTAGTTAAAGCCCATATTCCTTATGCTTACGGTTTTTCCATCATTTTGTTTACGGTCATCATTCGGCTAGCCACGTTCCCGCTGAACATGCAGCAAATTAAATCGGCTAAAGCCATGCAACAGCTACAGCCAAAAATGAAAGCCCTGCAAGATAAATATAAAGATGACCGTGAAGCCTTAGCTGCGGCTCAAATGAAGATGTATAGCGAAGCAGGAGTCAATCCATTAGGTGGCTGTTTGCCCATGTTGATCCAGATGCCCGTTTGGATTTCCCTTTATTGGGCCTTAATTCAACTCTCATTGGAAGATTTGTTAACGGAAGGCTTTTTCTGGATTCCCAGTTTAGCGGGACCAGTGAGCTATAATGAAGGAAGTATTGGTTGGCTATGGCCGTTACCGCCGCATATTGGTTGGGGGCCAGCCTTAGCTTACATGGTATTACCTATATTGTTAGTTGTTTCCCAAATGTACATGCAAGAGATGATGACTCCGCCTTCAACTGACCCGCAACAAGCCCAAATGCAATCCATGATGCGCTTCATGCCCTTAATGTTTGGTTACTTTGCGCTGGTTGTGCCTTCAGGGTTAACGCTCTATTGGTTTGTCAATAACTTATTGATGATGGCACAACAACACTTTACCCAAACCAACCTGCAAACGCCTGCGGTGGCGACGGTTGGGGGTGGCACGGTAGAAGCCCCTAGCTTAAAAAAGTCGGACTGGTCAACTTCAACTAATAACAATTCAAAAGAAGGTACTTCTGATGCAACAAAGAGAAAGTCTAAGCATAAACGCTAAAACGGTGGATAAAGCGATTGAGCAAGGGTTAGCTCAACTCGGACTAACTCGTGAGCAAGTTGAGATAGAAATTATCAAAGAAGGGCGACGCGGCGTTTTTGGTATTGGGGCGGAAGATGCTCAAGTACGTTTGACCCGTCGAGTAATTGAACCCGTTGCTGCCCCCGTAATGGTTGCTCCGATATTACCCGTTAACCCTGAGCCAATAACAACTAAAACTTCTGAGTCTCCTCAAACTGAGCCGCCCATATCACTTTCACTTGATGAATTACAAAGCCAAGGGGCCGCTTTTTTACAAGAATTATTGAACCAAATGGGCATTAAAGCCCAAGTAACGGCCCGCATTGGCACTGATTTTGCCGATGAGGAAGACTCCCCCTCACCCGTTGTCTTAGATATAACCGGGCGTGATTTAGGGATTCTGATTGGCCGACATAACGCTACCTTGCGCGCCTTGGAGTACATGGTACGTCTTGGGGTTAACAAACATGCTGAAGGCCATAGCCCCATTTTGGTGGACGTGGAGTCTTATCGTGTGCGTCGTCGCCGTACCTTGCAACAGTTAGCGGAACGTATGGCAAAACAAGCCGTCACCACCAAACGGCGCGTCATGTTAGAGCCAATGTCCCCGTATGAACGGCGTATTGTTCACTTAACTTTGCGTAATCATCCTGCCGTGACCACCAAAAGTATTGGCGGTGATGAAACTCGCCGCGTGACCATTATCCCTAAATAGACCTACAAGGTTTTGAAAACCTTGCAGGTCTGTTGGTCTAAAAAAAAATTAACCCCGTCGTTGGTTCTAGCCCACCCAGATTTGGGTGGGCTTTGTTTCATACGTCTGGAGTCCAAATCTTTAGATTTGAGTCATGAGCAAATCTAAAAATTTGGACTCCGCCGAGTCTGTAACCATGATTTATAGCGTCGCCAACCAAAAAGGTGGGGTCGGTAAAACCACCACTGTCATCAGTTTAGCCGCCCTCATTGCGGCGCGGCAAAAACGGGTTTTAATTATTGATGCTGACCCGCAAGCCAATGCCACCTCTAGTTTAGGGGTGAACATGGCCGCCAATGGCTATTCCCTGTATGATGTGTTGGTTAATAAACAACCTTTGACCAAAGCCATCACCCGCACTCGCCGCGATAACCTTGACCTGGTGCCAACGACCACCGATTTAGCAGCGGCAGAGGTAGAAATGGTGCAATTTTTAGCCCGTGAGCTAACCTTAAAAAAGGCTCTCCAAGCTATTATAGGGCAATATGATTTTATCTTTATTGACACGCCACCGAGTTTGGGTTTGCTCACTATCAATGCGTTAACCGCCTCCGCAGGGGTGATTATTCCCGTACAAACGGAATATTTAGCCTTAGAAGGGCTGAGTCAACTCATGAACACGCTCAATCTGGTGCGCGAAAACCTGAACCCAGAGCTAAAGTTAACGGGTGTTTTGATGACCATGTTTGATAGTCGCACCAATTTAGCCACTGATGTCGTTAAAGAAGTGCGCGCCCATTTCCCTGAATTAACTTTTCAAGCCGTTATTCCTAGAAATGTTCGCTTGAGTGAAGCTCCTAGCCATGGTGAAGATATTTTGGCTTATGCACCCACTTCATCAGGTTGTTTAGCCTATCAAGCGGCGGTAGATGAGTTGTTGCAGCGGTAAGAAGTAAGAAATGAGAAGGAGTCCGCAATCATTTGTGGGCTGTCCGCAAAGAATTTCGGATTCCTGACTAAAGTTTAATTTATGTAATTCGTTGCAAAAAATAACACTATGACCAAAAAACGTGGTTTGGGCCAGGGATTGGCCGCACTCATATCTAAATCAACCTCATCAGCCCTTGAAACAGGGCTAATTGAAGTTGCCCTTGACCATATTATTCCGAACCCTTACCAACCTCGTCAGGTCATGGATCAAGTAAAATTACAAGAATTAGCTGACTCCATTTTGAAACATGGCTTAATTCAACCGCTTATCGTTACTAAAATTGACGACTCGCATTACCAACTCATTGCGGGAGAACGGCGGTGGCGGGCCAGCCAAATCGCGGGGCTAGAAACTGTCCCCGTAGTGGTGAAAGAGGCCACGCCCCAAAGCATGTTAGAGTTGGCCTTGATAGAGAATATTCAACGGGCGGATTTGAACCCGTTGGAAGAGGCGGTGGCCTATCAACAACTCATTCATGAATTTCATTTAACGCAAGAATCGGTGGCCGAGCAGGTGGGCAAAAGTCGCACTACCGTTACCAATATCTTACGATTACTCCAATTGCCGCCCGAAGTGAAAGATGCTCTCATGTCAAACCAAATTTCTGAAGGCCATGCCCGCGCTTTACTCGGCCTCAAAAATCAACCTGACCAATTAGAAGTATTACAAGCCATTCAAACTGAGCAACTCACCGTGCGCCAAACAGAACACCGCGTGCGGCAATATCTCGGTAACTCAACCCCGACTAAAAAATCACCCTCCGCCCAAATCACTCCCCAAGACCGTAATCTCGTGTCACGCTTTGAGGCTACCTTTGGCACAAAAGTGGAATTAGTCCGCACTGAGGCCGACCAGGGCAGATTGGTGATTCATTTTTTCTCGCAGGAAGATTTACAAGTTATTTTTGAAAGGATTTTGGGGCAAGAGGAATCGTTGTGATTGCCTAAAAAATCAACATTAAAAAAAGCCGTTAGCCTCGCCTGAGGCCAGCGGCTTTTTTAGTTTAATCACTATTTGGCAAAGGGGCGTAAGGTTATTAAAATGATGGTGAGCAAATTTAATCATGAAAGGAGACAGCCATGCGAAAATTTTCATCTTACGGGCCAATAGATAAAACCTTACATTATCATGCGCCGCGTCAGGAATTGATAGATTTAGCTTATCAACAATTGTTGGCTGGACATTACATTACCGTATGGGCGCCGCGTCAGACGGGTAAAAGTTGGGTCATGTTAGAGGTGGCGCGGCGATTGCATGCCGAAAATCAATTTGAAGTTGCAATTATTACGATACAATCGGCTAAATCTGAGACGGCGGCGGCGGGAGTATTACAAGTATTGATAACCCAACTTTCCATGTGGTTTGGACGGGAGTTTCCTATTATTCAAAAATGGTCAGAATTGGTCACGTTATTTAGCTCGGCTCATTTTAGCAAGCCCCTCATTTTAATCCTAGACGAGTTCGATGCGCTATCTGAGGAAGCCATTAACATGTTTGCCAATGAGTTTCGCACGATGTACATGATGCAGCGCAATCGCTTAACGCGTGAAAATGGACATTTATTACATGGGCTGGCCTTGATTGGCGTGCGAAGTGTGTTGGGTATTGAAAATGTGAGTGGTTCGCTCTTTAATGTGCAACGGGGTTTACATATTCCCAACCTGACGGAGGCGGAGGTGATGGGCATGTTGGCTTGGTATGAACAGGAGAGTGGTCAACTATTTGAGGCAGGGGTGAAGGAACGGGTTTATTACGAATTTCGGGGACAGCCTGGCTTGACCTGTTGGTTTGGCGAGTTGTTGACGGAAACATTTAATCAACATAACGCAACCATAACCAGGCGTGATTTTGACATTGCCTATTCAGCCGCGACTGACGCATTGCCAAATAATAACATTTTAAATATCATTAGCAAGGCTAAACAAGAACCTTATCGTCAATGGGTGTTAGAGTTATTCAAGACGGGTGAAAAACAACGGTTTCATTATGATAACCCACAGCTTAATTTTCTGTACATGAATGGGGTGATTGACCAAGATGTAGTGAGTGAAACAGAGCGTTACTTGAAATTTCCTAGCCCGTTTGTGCAGAAACGCCTCTTTAACTATTTTGCGAATGAATTATTTCATGGCCTGGGGCGATTATTTGACCCCTTTGAGTCCTTAGCCGATGTGTTTACGCCGCAAGGTTTAGATATAAAGGCGTTGTTGCGGCGGTATCAGCTTTATTTGCAACAGAATCGGGCTTGGTTGTTGAAAGATGCGCCGCGCCGTAAGACCGATTTACGGATTTATGAAGCGGTCTATCATTTCAATTTATATATGTATCTGCAACAATTCTTTCAGTGCAAAGGCCAGGTTTATCCTGAGTTTCCGACGGGCAATGGCAAAATAGATTTAATCATTCGTCATAATGGGCGGGTGTATGGGCTGGAGCTAAAAAGTTTTGCCGATGAAAGTGGCTATCGTGAAGCCTTACAACAAGCGGCCATGTATGGTCAACAATTGAGCTTAACGGAGATTACGCTCGGTATTTTTGTGGAGCGCGTGGACGAGGCTAATCGGCTCAAATATGAGGCGGTCTATCATGATGTTACAAGGGGAGTAACGGTCACTCCTGTTCTGATGGAAACAGAGTTGTAATAAAAAGAGCCTGGTCGTTTTTATGACCAGGCTCTTTTGCCTTTAGGCTAACGATTTGGCGAATGGCTTATTTTGTTTTATCATGCTAGTGTCTCGTCAATCGTCAATTAATGGAATGGTGTTAGTCATCAGGTGACTAGAAGTCACCTGATGACTCAACAAATCACACTTGACAGGACACTAGAGATGTTGGCAGTTTTGCATGAATAATTTATTTCTCATTTCTTACCTCTTATTTCTCACCTCTCGTTTCTTACATTTTAAATTCTAAAACAAAAAGAGAGTTCCATGACAATCCAAGGTTATTATCAATACCCAACCCTTTGTGGTGAAACCGTTGTGTGTGTGTGTGAAGATGATTTATGGCTCGTGGCAGCAACGGGCGGAGTGGCGCGCCGTTTGACCGCCAATTTGGGCGTGGTCTCGGACCCCGTACTATCGCCTGATGGGGCATGGTTGGCTTTTGTGGGGCGAGAGGAGGGTGATGGTGAGGTTTATGTTATGTCGGCGCAAGGGGGGCCAGCCTCACGATTGACCTATTTGGGCAGCAGTATGGCGATTGTTGGCTGGACTCGCGATAGCCAGAAAATTATTTTTGCCAGTGATGTCGGGCAGTTTTTCTCTCGCGTCACCCCTTTATTTACCTTGCCCCGTGAGGGCGGCTATCCCGAATTATTGCCTTATGGCCCCGCGCGCTCAATTAGTTATAGTTCGTCAGGTTCGGTGGCGATTGGACGGCAGATGAATGATTTGGCGGCCTGGAAGCGGTATCGCGGTGGGCGCACGGGTGATATTTGGGTGGATTTAGAGGCCAATGGCAATTTTAAGCCGTTGTTTAAGCAACTCAAAAGTAATGTGGCCGCGCCCATGTGGGTGGGAGATCGGCTCTATTTTCTCTCTGACCATGAGGGCGTGGGCAATATTTACTCTTGCACGCCCAATGGTGAGGACATCCAGCGGCAGACGCACCATGAGGATTATTACGTGCGTCACCCTAAAACCGATGGGCAGCGCATCATCTATCAAGCAGGCGCGGATTTGTATATTTTTGACCCGACACAGCCGCAGGAAGGTTGGGGCGGGGTTAAACTGGTATTTGATTTTCATAGCCCGCGTATTCAGCTAAACCGTAAGTTTGTTAATGCTTCCCGTTATTTGGAACATTACACTTTGCACCCCGATGGTCATAGCGTTGCTATGACCATGCGGGGCAAGCCTTTTACCATGTCCAATTGGGAGGGCGCGGTCATTCAATATGGGCAGCCGCAAGGGGTACGCTATCGGCTAGTGGAATGGCTTAATAGTGGTAAACAGTTGGTCATGATTAGTGATGTGAATGGCGAGGAGACGTTAGAGGCGTACTCGGCGACAGAGAATAAATTGTTAGGTCGCTTTGAGGGCGGGGATATTGGGCGAGCGTTATTTATAGAAATATCACCTAAAACCGATGCCATGATTATTAGCAATCACCGTTATGAATTGCTATATATTGATGCCAAACAGAAAATTCGGGTGCTGGACAGCAGTCAATATGGGCGGATTCAACGGGTGGATTGGTCGGGAGATGGGCAATGGGTGGTTTATCATTTCCCGACTTCGTTGAACACGGCGGCCATAAAATTGTGTCATGTGGAAAGTGGGGTGACATATTTCGTTACACCGCCAAATAACCTGTATGATTTTGAGCCGAGTTTTGACCCTGACGGCAAATATATCTATTTTCTTTCTGACCGTGAATTTAACCCTGTGCGCGACCATCATTATTTTGATTGGAGTTTTCCCGTTGCCACGCGGGTATATTTAATAACATTGCAGAAAAATCTACCTAACCCCTTCATTCCCATGCCCAATGGGATGCCTGAAAATCCTGATAAGCCTGCCGCGCCCCCTGAAAAGCCGCCCGAAGGCGCGAAAACTGAGGCCGAAAAGCCTGAAGAAAAATTATGGCAGATTGATTTAGAGGGGATTCAAGAGCGTTTAGCCATGTTTCCAATCAATGAGGCACGTTATCGGCAGTTGCGGGGGTTGCCGAAAGGTAAAGTTATCTTTTCCTCTTTTCCCGTTGAGGGGGCATTTGACCATGAAAATAATGGCACGAATGGCGCGGGGCGGGGTGTTTTAGAGGTCTATGATTTGGCGGAACGTAAAAAGGATTTTGTGGTGAGTGGGGTGAGCGGTTTTGACGTTTCCCGTAAGAAAAGCCATGTGATTTATCGGGCGGGGAAAGATTTACGGGTGATTAAGGCGGGCGAGAAACCTGATAATGCAGCGACGGGGTTTAATAGAAAGAGTGGCTGGCTCATGGTCAGTCGGGCGAGCGCAGCGATTATGCCGAGTGATGAATGGCGGCAAATGTTGCGGGAGGCGTGGCGGCTACAGCGTGACCACTTTTGGACGGAGGACATGTCAAAGGTGGATTGGCAGGAAATTTATATCCGCTATCAAGCCTTGATTGACCGCGTGGCGACCCGTTCCGAGTTTTCGGATTTGGTGTGGGAAATGCAAGGTGAACTTGGCACATCCCATGCGTATGAATTTGGGGGTGATTATCGCTGGGGGCCGCGCTATCAACAGGGCTTTTTAGGGGCGGATTTTGTCTATGATGAGGCGTTGGATGGCTACCGTATTACGCATATCGTACAAGGCGACCATTGGTTAGAGCAGATTGACTCACCGTTGAATCGCTTGGGAACAGGCATTAAGGTGGGCGATGTCCTTTTGGCGATTGATGGGCAACGCCTTAGCCATGAGGTAACACCGCAACAATTATTAGTCAATCGGGCCATATCTGAGGTTGAGTTAACTTTTGCTAACGGGTTTACCTCGCCAATCCCACCCGCGCCCCCTGAAAGTGAACCCGCACCCCTAGCCCCTCTCTCTCAAGGCGAGGGGGAGACGGAACCATCTGCTGCTGAGGCCGAGATTATTCCAGAGGAATCAGCCGAGGAGGCGGCAGCTACTAATGAGGGCATGGCAGTTGCGCCCGCGCAGGAAGTGCCGCAACTCAAAACGCGGCGGGTGTTGGTGAGAACATTACGTGATGAAGCCAAAGCCCGTTATCGGGAATGGGTGGAGCAAAATCGGCGGCGGGTGGCCGAGGCGACGGAGGGGCGCATTGGCTATTTGCATGTACCAGACATGGGCGCGCAGGGTTTTGCAGAGTTTCATCGTTATTATTTGGCCGAGTCGGAGAAGCAAGGGTTGATTATTGATGTACGCTTTAATCGTGGGGGCAATGTTTCGCAATTGTTACTAGAGAAGCTGGCGCAACGCCGTCTGGGTTATGATTTGCCTCGTTATGGCAAACCCTGGCCGTATCCGTTACATTCCGTTTTAGGGCCACTGGTGGTTTTGGCAAATGAACATACTTCGTCAGATGGAGACGTGTTTAGCCATGCCTTTAAGATGCTTAAATTGGGAAAACTCATCGGCAAGCGCACGTGGGGCGGGGTGATTGGCATTTGGCCGCGCCATGCGTTGGTGGATGGCACGACCACGAGTCAGCCTGAATTTTCGAGTTGGTTTGAGGATGTGGGCTGGGGCATTGAAAATTATGGCACTGACCCTGATATTGAGGTGGAGATTCGCCCGCAAGATTATGCCAAAGGGAAAGACCCGCAGCTAGAACGGGCGATTAAGGAAACATTAAGACAAATTAAAAAGAAACCGCCCCAAATACCCGATTTTGGGCCGAAGCCCAATCATAGTTTGCCGACATTGCCGAAAAAGTAATGGCCTGTAAATTTTTGGTAGTCAGGCCAGCCATTATAAGGTTCAAAACCTTATAATGGCTTAAATTTACAAGGGGAAAATAATGGCTTACAGTGATTTTACGTTAGAGGAATTAAAGCAGAAATTTGGCCTCATTTTCATTGAAGATATGCCAATCAGTGAGGCGATTCCTAGCCATGCCATACCCGAAACATTGCGTCAGATGTTGGCGCGCTCGGTAGCGATTGCCACCAATATTAACACGGAAAAATCCCGTTCTGAGCTAATCATTGCGCCAATTATTTTTGAATTGAAATATTTGTATCGGGATAAAATCAGCTTCTTTTCGGGGATTACCTTTGAGGTAGATGCAAGTTTGGGGCTAACGGGGCGATGTGATTACATTTTATCACAATCCTCAGAGCAATTATTTTTAAGCGCGCCCGTCGCGGTGTTAGTGGAGGCCAAAAATGATAATAATACGCAAGGTATCCCGCAATGTATTGCCGAAATGATTGCGGCGCAACGCTTTAATGAACGGAAAGGTCAGCCCATCAGCCCCATTTATGGGGCGGTGACAACGGGTAGTCTGTGGCGATTTTTGAAATTAGAGCGGCAAACGGTATTCATAGATATTACTGAGTATGGTTTGTTTAATTTAGATAAAATTATCGGCGTTTTGGCCTTCATGGTGGGCTGTTCTCCCGCCAAATAAAACAGGTGTCATAAAGTTACGAATAAAAGCCCCTCAATCTGAATGATTGAGGGGCTTTATTATTTTAAATGATATCCTGGAGTGCAAACCTTCAGGTTTGCGTAGCGAATTGTAGGCAAACCTGAAGGTTTGCACTCCAATTGTTTACTGCCCTGGCGTGGGAGTTATATTAACTAATGTTTCTACAGTGGGCAAGGGTTGGGGTGTGACATTCGCACTATCTTCCACCTTTTCCCATAATTGGTCAACCACTAGACCTGGTGGTCCCATCGGGCCTTTTTTGATACCATTAACGGTTATTTCAATTCCCCCCGCATTACCTGACCGAATGGCAATTCGTTTTTCACCCGTCCATTGACGAATTTCATTTGTTTGCAGAATCCCCTCAAAGGCCCTAACATCATCTACTGTAATTTGCACCCATGATGATTCTAGCACCAAAATCTCCAATGTTACGCCGCGATAAACAATGGGGGTGGGAGTTGGTGTAGGTGGAATGGGCGTAGGCGTGTTGGTGGGCAGTGGGGTGGGGGTGTCTAGGACAAAGAGTTGGTCAGAATTGCCATTAACAGGGGTAATATTGGCAGCAGGGTTATCGGCGGGCTGTTGCGCCACAACGACCACATCGTTAAGATTAAGTTGATTATAAGCAAGATAGCTTAATACACCACTGACGGCGAGAAATAACATCGCTCCTAGTACCAATTCCCAGGGGAAGGGGCGCGGCACCATCGCCAAAGTTGAGTATTCAATCCCATTGGAGGTGACTCGTTGCCCTTTAATGGGGACAATGCCGTGTCCATCATGTTGGGTCAAGGCTTCCAAGGGGTCGAGTTTTAAAAATGTCGCGTAATTACGAATCAAGCCGCGTACCACGATGGGCGAAGGAAAGGGCTTAAAATTGTTTTCTTCTAAGGCGGCTAATAAATGGAGGCGGATGTGCGTGACTTGAGCCACATCTTCTAAACTGTAGCCTTGTTCTTGCCGTGCCGCTTTTAAAAATTGACCTACACTCACGGTACTTCTCCCTAAAAAACTCATTTATACACTTAGGACTTTCGCTTATAGCCGATTTTGGTAGCCAACAGGAGTGTCAAAATTTTATTTTGACAGGCGAAAATGAAATTTTCGCACTCCTTAAGGGAAAGTCCTAACACTATCTAGTACACCGTTCATTTAATTTCTAGTATATCCGAACAGACAAGAATGTCTGTTCTACTGGTAGGTCGGACATTCCTGTCTGACCATGTACTAAAAACTAAATGAACAATCCACTAGTCATATCAAATGACAATTCTACTATAAATCAAACAGTTATGCTAATAAGGTGTGTATTAATGGCTAGGCCAATTGGCGTAAGCGACATGGCTAAGGGTGGGGGATTAGTTGGGTTTGTTGTAGCCAAGTGGCTAAGGCGGTGGCGGCAACTTCATGTCCTGTAGCCGTCCAATGTCCGTCAGCGACCAAATATAACGGAGTATTGTGCTTACGGCCATACGCCACCATGGGCGGGGCAAGGTCAAGAAAGGGGATGTGTTGTTGTTGGAAAAAGTCGGCTAAACGCTGATTGGGTTGGTTGGCGTTGGCCTGAGCAAAGGCGGGGCTATCATGCCAAAATTGAGTTTGTTCGGCGGGGGAAAGGAGTTGTAAACGGATGACTAGCCCTGGGCTAATTAAGGCCACGGCAAATTCATGCCCGTCTGCTGTAACTTCTTGTTGCAATTGGCGAATAGTGGCAAGGGTGACTTGCCAGGCGTGGGCTAATTCGGCCTCATCACTTGGCACATACAGGGCGGAAAAAGTGGTCGGGTAGGCGCGCCCAAAATATTGACGGGGTTGATTAGCAATAATTAACGGCTCTATTTGTTGATAGAGGCGGGAATTTTGGTAAAGTTTGCCCATGAAGTTGATAAAAGTGCGGCGGGGTTCATTACAATTGTTGTCTAAGCGGCTAAGGGCAGGGGCGTAGGTTAAAGGCACAGGATTGAGTTGGTCATCACAGACGGCGAAATAAGGGGCATAACAGTTTATTCCGTGCAGCGTCAATACATTACCAGGTAAATTATCCTGCAAATCATTGCCAATATAAAGCATAAGCAGGACTAAATCGGGTTGAAATTGGCGGCCATGATGACGATAAAAGAGGAGTTCATTGTTCGTTCCCCAATTCACGACTCCGCCACTGATGACTTCAACTTTATGGGAGGTCGCGGTTTGATTAAGTTTATTTTCTAATAATTGATGCGCCGTTTCCGCTTCCGACACTTGCAACGCATGGACAAAGGAGTCACCTAACATTAAAATACGAAAGGTGTTGGTAATTTTAGCGACGGCATGGTCACGGTCATGCATCCCCAAAGCGTTGAATTTGACGGCTTGGTGAAATTCTGGCCCTTGTACAATGCCTTCATAGTTAGGTTGGCCTGTCCAACCGAGGGTCGGGTCACAGGTGAAATAGTGGCTACTGTTGTCGGGGGGATAGGGCAGGGGCAATAGCCCACGCGCCATGAACTCTAGCAACAGTAAGCTCATGGCGACGCTGAGGCTGGCGAGGGCAATTTTGCCGAGAATAGTTTGCACAAGGAATTAGGAATTAGGAATTAAGAATTAGGAATTTATTGGATACGGAAATTTCTAATTCCTAATTACGTTGACGAGCCTGGCGGGGGTTTTTTTGCAGGGTTTTTGCACCGACCATGAGAGTGCTAATAATGACTAATAGGCTGACCAACATGGGCATGGTGGCGGAAGAGGGTGCAGCGGTGGTGGCTACGGCAATGGGTTGCTCTATGGCAGGGGGAGCTTCGGCGGCATGAAGGTCATCCGCGCCCGTGACGGGCATGGCATCGGGGGGGGCGAGGCTGAAGATGGGCGCGGGATTTAGTTCAGCCACTACAGGTAGGGGTGGTTTGGCGGTGGCTTGATGAGTGAGCATGGCAAATTCAGCCACAATCGGTAAGGTATCGTGATTTTTAGTGACGGCGGCCGCAATGGGGGTAACTTTCGTGGCGGGGGTAACTTTGCTTTTCGTCGGCATGGCGGGGCGGGTCACGGTATCAATGTGGCTAATAAGTTGTAATCCTGGTTTGCCTCCCGCTAACCCCATGACAAATAAACTGTAAAGCTGACCCGCAGCTAAATCCATTTTAGGGGTTATCAATGCCTCGACCTCGGTATCCGCTACATGTAAGGTAAAGTCATATTTGCCCGCGTGTAAGGGGATATAATTGGCGGCTTCTTTGAAACCCACTTCATTAAATAGTGTAGCTTGTACCCCATTTCTGCCGAGCATGTCCAATGTAGGTGCATTAGGGGACAAATGGACTAAGCGCAATTGCACCATGCCTGGCGCGGGCAGATGGTTATTATCCTTAAGCAAAACAGGCTCAAGCAAAATAAGTTTGCCCGCAATGGCGAGGGTGTAATCTTGATTGGCTTCGATTTTGATGGTGGTTTCAAGCAGGAGGGAGTCGTTGGAGATAACTTTGAGGGTGTGGCTTTGGGCGGTGAGGGGGATATAATTAGTAATATCTATAAATTTAACTTGCTTGAACATGGGCTGGTTATCTAGCCACACGTCAATGGCGGGGCCGTCGGGAATGGCATGGACAAGGCGCAGGTGCGTGGTTGAATTATCGGCGAGGGCGTTGGTGATGAAGGTTGCCGTGAGAAATAAAGCAGCTAATATTATTAAAAAACGTTTCATATCGTGCCTCCAAAGGGTAAAACCCACTATCATGGTGGTTCATTATTATGTCAACTTGAGTGATTATTTTTACCATATTTAGAGGGCATTGTCAACTTTATGTCAACTCGGTAGGGCATGCTAGGAATCAAAACGGCTGCTATCTTGAGAGACAGCAGCCGTTAAATTTAACTTAGCTTAATTATTAAGCCGCAGCTTTACCTTGACCAAAGAGGCGGGCAAACTCGCCATTTTCCCAAGAGACCAAGATTGGCACGGCATTGAAGATGGAGGAGTAAGTCCCTGTAATAATGCCGACCATGATGATGGCGATAAATTGGCTAATGGTCGCGCCACCAAAGGCGAAAATAGCTAGGGCGACAAACAGGGTGGTGATAGAGGTGGCTAAACTACGGTTCATGGTTTCTAAAATGCTGCGGTTACTAATTAGCTCAAAATCCTCGCCGCGCCGTTGGGGGACATTTTCCCGCAGACGGTCAAAGACAATGATGGTATCGTGAACGGAGTAGCCGATAACGGTTAAAATACCTGTTAAGAATAGGGCATCAACTTCCCAACCGAGAAAGACTCCACACAAGGCAAAAATACCTGCAGTGACGAGAATGTCATGGAGCATGGCCGCAATCGCGGCCACACCATAACGAAACGCATGGTCAATGGTACGGAAGGCAAAAACCAAATAGAGCAAAATAGCGATGGCGGCGGTGATGATGGCTAAAGTGCCTGCGCGCGCCACCTCTTGACCAATGGCGGGGCCAACGGAGTCAAAGCGTAGTTCCTCAAAATTGCCGAGGTCACTTTTCATTTTATCTTGCAAAGCCACGCGGGCTTCTTCCGCTAAGAACTTGGAACGAATGAGAATGGTTTGTTTGCCTAACTGTTCAGCCGTGGTTACGTCGGTATCTTTGTACTCAGTCGTAATGTTGGTTTCGGGGTCAGTGTAGGTGTAATCTTGAAAAACTTGGCGTACTTGGGTTATCTCAATGGGCTTATCAAAATATACTTCCATTAATGAACCACTGGTGAAATCTACGCTGAGTTTAAGCGGGGTGCCAAATTGGACGGTAGAAAAGCCCATGGCTAATAACCCTGCAATCACGGTAATAATGGAAAAGGCGTAATAAATTTTACGTTTGCCCACAATATCCATTAAACCATTGAGCCAAGTGGGTGCTTGGTTACCGCTTGTATCTAAATTGAAACCCATCATAAAGGTATTGTTTTGTAATCCGTTGCCTGCTAAAGCTACGGCAAAGCGGAGCAACGTACGAGTGACAACTAACGCGGTAAAGAGGTTGGTCACAACCCCCAAAGCCAAGGTAATGGCAAAACCTGTTACAATGCTGGCCCCAAAGTTAGAGCCAAACTGCGCCAAAATAGCACAAGTGATGAGGGTAC
>Ga0316608_1000650_pt1 | contig 15429 bp, 23 predicted proteins | sample MIS2016152B_MG_FD_207673 | JGI IMG/M metagenome (GOLD analysis project Ga0316608, IMG submission 207673) | Microbial mat bacterial communities from Middle Island sinkhole, Lake Huron, Michigan, United States - MIS.2016.152B | ecosystem: Environmental > Aquatic > Freshwater > Lake > Sediment...
TAAATCAGATTCTATTTTTGTATCAGAAGGTGAATATATTAAATGCTTAACTAATGAAAAAACTCTAGATTTAAAAACTAAAAAAAATAATAATATTGAAAACTATTGCATTAAAGTAAAAGCAACTGAAGATGTTAAATGTGCAGTTGTTGTAGTTAATTATGTTGGTAAAGCATATAAAGAGGATTAATAATGAATTATAAATTGTTGATATTAGTTTTATTTTTAGTTAATAATATAAATGCTTTTACTCAATGTAAAGAACAGTTGGTATATTCTTGTTCGTGTCCAGCAGAGGGAATTTATTTAGAAGATTTTAATGCAAAATTTTCAGAAAAAAATCTTGAAAAAGATTATTGGTTTACATTAAAAGCTGGAAATATTTATATGTTTGATTTTTGTTATCCTGAAAATTATTATTGCAAATTCGAATTATATAGTTCTGATTCTACACTCATTGAAAGTGATTTAAAAAGCTATTACTATTTTAAAACAGAATGGGGCGTTCCTCCTGAAAAATATTTTATAAAAATGATTGCAGATAAAAATACTAAATGTGCAGTTGTGGTTTTGTTTTTTTTAAGTAAGAATAAATAAATCATGGAAAATTTAAAATATCAAAATATTATTAAAATAAATCCAAATAAAAGGTTTGGAAAACCATGCGTTCGGGAAACAAGAATTTCAGTTTATGATGTTCTATCTTGGTTATCAAAAGGAATGACTATTGATGAGATAATTTACGATTTTCCTGAATTTTCAAAAGAAGATATTTAAGCCTGTTTAACTTTTGCCGTAGTAAAAGAACATAATTTGGTTTACGCTTAGTTTAATTAATTGATTTATAACTTTTTTATGGAAGATAATATATTTATCAGAAAAATAGAATTAAATAATTTTCTTCATCATGGAAATATTGAAATAAATATTTCAGAAAATGAAAGGAAACATTTAATTATTACCGGAATAAATGGAAGCGGGAAAACAAGTTTATTAAAAATAATAAATCAATATTTAATAAATTACAATTTTAATGAATTTTTGAATGCAACAGGAAAGCCTTATCTTACAATAAAAATTTCTTATAATGTAAGTTCAAATGATTTATCTAAATTAGGAAAAAAGTTTTTTTCTAACAAATTTATTTATAAAGAAATATTTGATTATAGAAAATTTGAACCAGAAAAAAGTAAATCAATTGAACCGGTAAATTTTGAAACTATTGCTGATTTACAAAGAGAATTTTCAAAAGATTTTATTAAATATCTTTTCTTTCAGGATTATCGTTTAACACGCTCTACTGATGATGAAAAATTAAAAATTATAAATTGGTTTGACAAAATAAAAAACATTTTACGAAAAATTTACAAAGACGAAAAACTTGAATTAGAACCGAATATCGAAATCAATGATTTTGATTTTTACATAAAACTTTCAAACGGTAACAGATTTAATTTTAATCAGCTTGCAGCAGGTTATTCTTCAATTTTGAATATTGTAATTGAATTACTTTTACGAACCGAAATTTGTGAACAAAAACATCTTACACAAGGAATTGTATTAATTGACGAACCCGAAGCTCATTTACATATTGAACTTCAAAAGGAAATTATGCCATTTTTAACAGAAATGTTTCCAAATATTCAGTTTATTATTGCAACACATAGCCCGTTTGTTTTAAGTTCATTAGATAATGCTGTTGTTTACGATTTGGAAAAAAATATTCGTATTGAAGATGCTTCAGGTTTTGCCTATGACGGACTTGTTGATACTTACTTCGATAGCGATAAATATTCCGAAAGCATTAAAGAAAAATTATCTGATTATAAAAACTTGGTAGAAAAAAAGAAACTCACTGAAAATGAAGAAGAAAAATTATACGATTTAGAAGAATATTTGGAAGAAATTCCTGACCACGTTGCTATTGAACTTAAAACCAAATTTCAGGAATACAAAATTAAACATTTGCGTAAATAGAAATGATAAATATTGTACGAAAACAAAAAGCTCCTGAATGTTTGGAAATTGAAAAACAAAAAGAAATTTCAGGAAAAAAAGAAGGCAAATATGATTGTGGAGAGGTAAAATCAATCTTGAAAAGAGAATTTTTAAATAAATGCTATATATGTGAAACTTCAAAAATCACGGACTTACAAATCGAACATTTTGAGCCACATCAAAAGAAAAATATTGAATTAAAATTTGATTGGAATAATTTATTTTTTTCGTGCTCGTATTGTAACGGCAAAAAGTCAAATAATTATAATACAGATAATTACAACCGAATTTTAGATTGCACAAAAGTTGAACAAGATGTTGAAAATTGGATAATTTACAGAAAAACAATTACTTTAAAATCAAAATTTGATATTTCTGTAAACGAAAAACTTGTTGAAAAAGATTTTTTGAAAGAAACTCAAAATACTGTAAATCTTTTAAATAATATTTACAATGGAAACCAAAAAACAAAAGAGAAAACCGAAAATCTTAACGATAAAATTTATGGTGAATTAAAATATTTTCAAAATGCTATAGAAAAATATTTTAGTGAAATTGAAACTGACAAAAACTTAAAAAGAATTAAATTTAAGTTAAGTAGAAAAAGTGATTACGTATCATTTAAAAGATGGATTGTAAAAGAAAATTATCCGGAATTTATACAATATTTTGATTAAATAATAAATCTCTAAAAATATATGCAAAAAGAATATTTCGCACACGAAACCGCTGTAATTGACGCCGGTTGCAATATTGGAAAAGGTACAAAAATATGGCATTTTACACACATTATGCCCGATTGCGAAATTGGTGAAAACTGCAATATCGGACAGAATTGCGTTATTTCGCCACAAGTAAAACTTGGCAAAAATGTTAAAGTTCAAAATAACGTATCAATCTACACCGGTGTAATTTGCGAAGATGATGTTTTTCTCGGACCTTCAATGGTTTTTACAAATGTAGGAAATCCTCGGAGTGGTGTAATTCGTAAAGATAAATACGAAACAACCCTTGTAAAAAAAGGAGCAACAATTGGTGCAAATTCAACAATTGTTTGTGGTAATACACTTGGCGAGTTTTGTTTTATCGGTGCAGGAGCTGTTGTTACAAAAGATGTACCTGAATATGCATTGGTTGTAGGAAACCCTGCAAAACAAATCGGCTGGATGTCGGAATTTGGTTATCGTCTGAATTTTAACGACGAAAATATAGCATATTGTCCGGAAAGTAATGAAAAATACGAACTAAGAGGAAAAAGTGTAAGAAAATTGAGGTCGTTTTAAATGATTTTTTTGTAAATTTAGCTTCTTAAATTTAAAATTATGCAAAAAGTAACAATTGATAAATCAGAATATCAAAATTTGTTAAGAATTAAACAAGAGTTTGATAAAATTAAAAATGATAAAGAATTTTTAAAAAGAATACAATGTCTTTATAATTTTTTGGAAGTTAATAAAAGTGAAGAAAAAACAATTAATGAAAAATCAATAATTCTTGCCACAAAAAAAGGTGATTATACCGAGTTGTTTGGTATATGGGCAGATGATGATAAGTTGAAATACACTAACTTACCAATTGAATGGTCTAATGAAGAACCGAATGGAAACGATTTTTTCGAAATTTGGAAAGACAATCCAAAAACTATTGAGCAAATACGAGAAAAAGCATGGAAAAAGAGTTAATACTTTGTGATACAAATATTTTCATTCATTGGTTTTCAGGAAACAAAAAAATTGATGATATTCTTAGAACTAAAATAGGACTTGGAAATGTTGTTTTACCAGTTATAGTTTACATGGAGCTTTTGCAAGGAATGAGCAATAAAAAAGAACTTGCAGACATGCAAAAAAAACTAAGTAAGTTTCACCTTATCAACATTAATAATTCGATTTCTGATAAAACAAAAAGTTTAATTACTAAATATTCATTGAGTCAAAGTTTGCAAATTCCCGATGCTTTTATTGGTGCAACAGCAATTGAATGTAATTTAAGACTTTATACTTACAATATAAAAGATTTCAAATTTATACCTGATATTCGATTATATGATGAAATCTTATAATTATTTGCAATTATTAAAAGATTTAACAAATGGAATTCATTTTTAATAATTTCTGGATAATGTTTATTGTTGTTACCTTTTTAAATGCTTTTATTTTAAAGAAGCAGACTAAAAAATATATAATCGAAAAGCCAGAACGTGAAGAAGGTTACAATAAACTTTTCAAAGGATTTTTAATTCTAGGAAATATCCCTTGGATAATTATGGGGATTGGAATTTTAACTGGAAATGTTGAAAATATGTTCATGTATTTTTGTGTAAAATGTCCGGGTATATACATAAAAATGTTTTATACATCAGTTATTTTAATATGGTTATTTGGAATAATTTGGGTTTTATTTAAAGATGGAGCTCAGTTTTTAGAAAATCATCCCGGTTTTTTTCGTATGAAAGGTTTTGGAACGACGCAAAATTTAACAGCAAAGCAAATAAGAATAATTTTTATACTTTTTGCTGTATTTGGTACAATTGGTTTTACGATGTTCTTCTTTTTTAATCCATATCAATTTTAAAATCAATAATAAATGAAAAACTTTGCACTAATAGGAGCAGCAGGTTTTATTGCTCCTCGACATTTAAAAGCAATTAAAGAAACTAACAATCAATTAATTGCATCACTTGATAAACATGATTGCGTTGGTATTATGGACAGCTTTTTTCCTGATGCCGACTTTTTTACTGAATACGAACGATTCGACCGTCATATTGACAAACTCCGTAAAACCGGCAAAAAAATTGACTATGTAAGTATTTGTACTCCAAATTATTTACACGATTCTCATATTCGTTTTGCACTTCGTCAGCAAGCCGAGGCAATCTGTGAAAAACCTATTGTTCTAAATCCTTGGAATATTGATGCTTTACAGGAAATAGAAAAAGAAACAGGAAAAAAAATCAACAATATTCTTCAGCTTCGTCATCACGAAAGTATAATTAATATGAAGAAAAAAATTGAAGCCGGTCCAAAAGATAAAATTTACGATATTGATTTGACTTACATAACTTCACGTGGAAAATGGTATTTTCACAGTTGGAAAGGTGATGTTCAGAAATCTGGCGGAATTGCAACAAATATTGGGGTTCATTTTTTTGATATGTTAATCTGGATTTTTGGTGAGGTTAAAGAAAATATAGTCCATATTCAAAAACCTGATAAAGCTGCCGGATATTTGCAACTTGAAAAAGCTAGAGTCAGATGGTTTTTAAGTCTTGATTATAATGATGTTCCATCTGAAATTAAAGAAAAAGGTCAAAGGACTTTCCGTTCAATTTCAATCGAAAAAGAAGAATTGGAATTCAGCGAAGGTTTTACAAATCTTCACACAATTAGTTACGAACATATTTTAAAAGGAGAAGGTTTTGGTTTGCAAGATGTTAAGCCTTGTATTCAAACTGTTTACAACATAAGAAATTCATCTCCACTAGGTTTAAAAGGCGATTATCATTCTTTTTTAAAATAAAATATAGCTTCCCGAAAGTTTAAAACTTTCGGGAAGGTTTAAAACCAATAAATTAGATATAAAAATGTACGAAAAAATAAAAAATAAAAAAACAAAAATATCCGTAATAGGCTTAGGATATGTAGGTTTACCAATTGCAATTGAATTTTCAAAACACGTTCCGGTAATAGGTTTTGACATAAAGGAAGAAAGAATTGAATTGATGAAAAAAGGAATTGACCCAAGTAAAGAGGTTGATTCTTCTGCATTTCAAAATCTTGATTTGGAATTTACAGCTTATCCAGAACGATTAAAAGATGCTGCTTTTCACATAATTGCAGTTCCAACACCTATAGATGAACATAATTTACCCGATTTAAGTCCACTTTTAGGAGCTTGTCATTCAGTAGGTAAAATTTTGAAAAAAGGCGATTATGTAGTCTTTGAGTCAACAGTTTATCCGGGTTGCACCGAAGAAGATTGCGTTCCTGTATTAGAACAAGAATCGGGGTTGAAATTTCCGGTAGATTTTAAAGTTGGGTTTTCACCAGAACGAATAAACCCCGGAGACAAGGTAAATACTTTAACCACAATTAAAAAAATAACTTCTGGCTGTGATGCAGAATCTGCTGAAAATATAGCAAAAGTTTATGAATTAATAATTAAAGCCGGTGTGCACAGAGCATCTTGTATAAAAGTTGCTGAAGCGGCAAAAATTATTGAAAATACACAGAGAGATGTAAATATTGCTTTGATGAACGAACTTTCAATTCTTTTTAACAAATTAGGAATCAATACTTATGATGTACTCGAAGCAGCAGGAACAAAATGGAATTTTCTGAAATTTTTCCCTGGTTTGGTGGGCGGTCATTGCATTGGAGTTGACCCTTATTACTTGGTTCATAAAGCTAAAGAAATTGGATACCATACACAAATAATAACTGCCGGACGTTTTGTTAATGATTCTATGGGTGGATATGTTGCTAAACAAACAGTTAAAAAAATTGCTGCTCAGGATAAAAATATCAGAAATGCGAAAGTTTTAGTTATGGGAATTACCTTTAAAGAAAATGTAAGCGATATTAGAAATTCTAAAGTTGTTGATTTAATCAGAGAATTGGAATCGTATAAACTTTTGGTTGATGTTATTGATTATCATGCTGATGCAAAAGAAGTAGAACACGAATATAACCTAAAATTAGCAACAAAAGTCGATAACGATTACGATGCTATTGTTGTAGCAGTTAACCATTCTGATTATCAGAAATTAGATGAGAATTATTTTAAATCAATCTGCCCAGGCAGAGGTGTTTTTATTGATGTAAAAGGTATTTTTAAAGGGAAAATTAACGATTTGGTTTATTGGAGTTTGTAGAAGATGTATGACGAAAGTTTTGAAGATATTGTTTTTGTAAATAGAGAAAAAAAATATGGTGCATTTTTTTTGAGAAAAAAATATAATAAACATTTATTTACAGGAATAATTTTCACAAACTTATTTTTTATTACTATCAGTATTATAATACTTTACGCATTGAAACCTAAACCAGACCAGAATTTTGAAATGGTCTGGTATAGTTCTGAATTTCAATCATCTGATGCTAATATTGATATTTTAAAAAATATTAACGATCTTAAAAGTTTAAATATTCCTGCAAAAAAGGAAGATTTAGCTTCAAATAATTTTGAAATTGTAGATTCATTAGTTGCTAACAATGAAATACTTAAAAATGATACTCAAGAAAACTTTGAAACTGATTCTACCGGAAATTCAGATATTTTTTCGTATGGTGTCCCTGATGGAAAAGGAATTTATGACTATTCTGTAGTAGAGAAACTTCCAGTATTTCAATGCGGTGATGAATGTATTTTTTCATATATTTCAAAAAATATTGTAATTCCAAAAACGTATTTAAAAGACGGAAACGGGGGATTAGCTTATATTTCATTAATAATTGACAAATCGGGTAAAGTTATTAATGTTAATATAAAAAAAGGGATTACACCCGATTTGGATAGTGCTGCAGTAAAAGTTATTAGAGAAATGCCGGATTGGACTCCGGCATCACAACACGGAGTAAATGTTTCGGTGTCAATGATTATACCTATAAATTTTAATTTTAAAGAATAAAACCCGAATTAAATACGAAATATTAGATTTTAAAAAAAAAAATAAATGTATCAATCAAAAGTTAGTGAAATTCTTACCAAATATTTAGAACTAACTGAAAATAAATATTCTCAAATTCACAAATCCCAAAATTATAAATATTATTTATCTGCTTCTTAGCTAATTTCAATTTAAAATATAATTTAGCTTTTTCTCATTTCACCGAAATTTTTCAGCCGTTTACCGAATTCAACTTTAATCGTTGCAAATTTAGAGTTTACTTTGTACCATTAAATAACTTAAAAATAAAATAAAATGGAAGACCTAGAAATTTATTCTGAAAGAAAACATTGCAAAAATGAAAACCGTACAGTAAAAAATATTTTACTCGGAATTTTCTTTATTTTTATTGGTGGTGCAATTCTCGGAAACCGAACCGGATTGATGCCAGACTGGATTTTTGATATAATAATTAGTTGGCAAATGTTGCTTGTAGCCATTGGTTTAATATCGGTAACAAGCAAAAAAAGTATTATTCCCGGAGTTATTCTTATAATTGTTGGAGGAACATTTTTGCTTCCAAAAATTTTTAACATGGCTTTTGAAATTTCGCATTTATGGTTGCCGGCTTTGTTGATAGCAATCGGATTTATAGTAATTTTCAAAACATTTTCAAAAACACCCCATCAAAACAAAGGATTTAAATTCAACGAAGATTTTTCAACGTTTTCAAACGATTATATCAAAGAAAATTATATTTTTGGTGGTGGAAATATGCACGTAAATTCAACTAATTTTAAAGGTGGAAAAATTTCTGCAATTTTTGGCGGTGGAAAATTTGACTTTCGTGAAGCTATTCTGTCAACCGAAGGTAAAAATATACTCGAAGTTGACCTGATTTTCGGTGGAATAGAGATTTTAGTTCCTCACGACTGGAATGTAATAATTGAAGTAAACTCTGTTTTTGGCGGTTTCAACTTTAAGAAAAATGGAATTTCAAATGCAAATATTGATTTTACTAAAGAACTTATAATTAAAGGCTCCGCAGTTTTTGGAGGTGGCGAAATAAAAAGATATTAGTAAACTGATATTTAGACTTTGTTTTTGAACATTTTATTACAGATTTCTCTGATTTGTTAATTTATAATGAGCAACTTAAAACAAATAAATCATTAAATAAAAAGATGATGAAAAAAATCTTATTACTTACCGACAACGAGGAATTATTGAAACGTTTTAAAACTTTAATCCATGAAAGTGAATTAGATAATTCAAAATATAATTTTGAATACGCTTTTAGTTTTAATAATAAAGCTTTCATTGAAAAATTCAAGAATGTTGATTGGATTAAACCATTAAAAGTTAAAGATAAAGTAGATTTTTTGACAAAAGAATATGAAATGATTTTTTCGTTGCACTGCAAACAAATATTTCCAGCAAATCTTGTCAATAAAGTTAAGTGCATCAACATTCATCCAGGATTAAACCCTTATAATAGAGGTTGGTATCCACAAGTTTTTTCGATACTAAATTCATTACCTTGTGGAGCTACAATTCATGAAATTGATGAACATCTTGACCATGGACTAATTATTTGTCAAAAAGAAGTCAAAATTTCAATGTGGGACACATCTCTAACAGCTTATAATAAAATTTTAGATGCCGAAATTGAATTATTGTCTGAAAATCTTGAAAAAATACTTGACCAAAAATATGAAACGACAATTAAGGAAGAAGGTAATATAAATTTGAAAAAAGATTTTGACAATTTATGCCAAATCGACCTTGAAAATAAAGATACTTTTAAAAATCACATTAATAAATTGCGTGCGTTGACACATGGACATTATACAAATGCCTATTTTATTGATGATTCCGGCAATAAAGTTTTTTTAAAGTTAGAATTGATAAAAGAAAACTAAGAATTTTTTAAAATAATTAACTAAAAAAATAAAGTGTATCACCCAATTTTAGATAAGTACTGGAAAATAATACTTTATTCACTTTTGTGGATATTGCTGGGATTGCTGAATTTTTGGTTTTTAACAAAAGTTGCACTTCTGGATTCAAACCTTTCTTTAGCCGAAAGTATTATAAATCCAATAATTTTGTATATTTTTAATTTAGGATTATGGTTCTTTTTACGATTTAACAGATTTGAAGAAAAATCAAATTTTGTTTTGCTCAAAAATGTGTTTTTGGTAGGTTTAATAATTTTAGTTATATGGCAAACAATCTGTTGGTTACTAATGTTATTTATTTCGGGAAATGATGAATTTTACAATAATGTTTTTTTTCAGTATATATGGATAAAACTTATATCCGGAGCAATACTTTACTTTTTTGTTCTATTATTTTATTATCTTACAATTTATTATCAAAATAATAAAGAAAATCTGAAACGAAAAAACGAACTTTCTGTTTTACTTAAAGAACAAGAACTCACAAATTTAAAACAGCAGATAAATCCACATTTTTTGTTTAATAGCTTAAATTCAATAAGTTATTTAATTTATTCAAATCCAGATGATGCTCATAATAGTATTGTAAAACTTGCAGATTACTTCAGATATTCATTAAAAATAGGTCAAAACCAAGTAACTACATTAAACGAAGAAATTGAAAATATAACACGATATCTTGAAATAGAAAAAATCAGATTTTCGAGTAAAATGGAAATTATCAAAAATATTGACCAAAACTGTCTGCAATATCCAATTCCGGTAATGTTACTTCAACCATTAGCCGAAAACGCAGTAAAACACGGAGTTTACGAAAGTACAACAAAAATAAAAATAGAAATAAACATTTCAGACTTTGACGATTATTTTACAATATCAATTAAAAATAATTTTGATATTGATGCAAAACCTAAAAAAGGAACAGGTTTAGGATTAAGAAATATAAATCAGCGACTTAATTTAGTATATTGCCGCGAAGATTTAGTAAAAATCATAAAAACTGACAATAATTATGAAATTAAATTATCAATTCCAAAATTTATAGAATCATGATAAATTCAAAAAAAATAAAAACACTCATAATCGACGACGAAGAGCCCGCCCGAAATCTGATAAAAACCTTTTTACAAGTTGATAATCAATTTGAAATAATTGGAGAAGCTTCCGACGGATTATCGGCTGTAAAAGAAATTAATAATCTAAAACCCGATTTGGTTTTTCTTGATATTCAAATGCCAAAACTTACGGGATTTGAAGTATTAGAATTAATTGAAAATCACCCAGTAATTATATTTTCTACAGCTTTCGATAATTTTGCTGTAAAAGCTTTTGAACTTAATGCAATTGATTACTTGTTAAAACCATATTCGAGAGAAAGATTTTTGTCGGCAATTCAAAAAGTTAAAGATAAATTTTCGAAAGACATTAATAATAACGATGAAATTCAGAAAATAAAAAAATTAAACGATTATACAAAAAACGAAATCCAAACAATTGACCGATTAACAATTAAGAAAAATACTAAAATTCAGATTATTACTTGCGATGAAATAGTTTATTTTGAAGCCGACGACGATTTTATACTTTTCTACACCGAAAAAGAAAAATTCATTAAAGACATTACAATGAAATACTTAGAAGAACATCTGGATAGTAATACTTTCATCAGAATTCACCGTTCTTTTATAGTAAACATAAATTATATTGATAAAATAGAACAATTTGAAAAGGAAAGTTATTACGTTTTACTGAAAAATAATTCAAAAATAAAAGCAAGCAAATCAGGATACAAAATACTAAAAGAAAAACTAGGTATATAATAAAATATTGATTATCAATTGTTTTATCATAAACATTTCGGCAACGATTTTTTAACATCAATTAATTTAATATGTGAAATAATTGTGATAGTAAAAAAATTTGGTTATCGTTTTAAAACTTTTAACTTTGTAACTTGTTAAATTTTCAAAAAAGATATTAAAATGAAAAAAATCAGTATTTTATCAGTATTATTCGCAATTTTAATTGGTTTATCATTCACAAGTTGTAAAACTCAATTAGTTATCAACGATTTAGAATTTGAAACCGGAAAGGCAGCAATTAAACCTGGAGCTCTTACAAGTTTAGACAAAGTTGCTACTGTAATGGGAACCAAAAAGTTTAAAATTCAGGTTGATGGTTACACCGATAACGTTGGTGATGCTGCAACAAACAAAAAACTTTCCGAACAAAGAGCACAAGCAGTTAAAGATTATCTTAAAACTAAAGGCGTAACAGAAGAACGAATTGTAGCAAATGGTTGGGGTTCTGATTTTTCGATTGCAGATAACACTACAGATGAAGGTCGTCAGAAAAACAGAAGAACTGAAGTAAAAGTTCCTTTTTTAACATCTTTTAAATTTAAAAAACAAGGTTTAGTAACCAGAAAAGCTTATTTAGATATAAATTAGGCTAATTACTGTTTTCAACGCATTTTTAAAGAGTTTTGATATTTCGATTTCAAAACTCTTTTTTTTACAGATTGATTAATTCTATAAACCTATTTTAGTAAAAGACAATTAATTTTGTTAAATCTCCAAGAAAAACCGCTCTGATTTTTTAACATTTCGAACATTTTTAATTTGACAAACAATCAAATTATTTTTCCTGTTAAACGAATACCTTAAATCAGCAAGTCAAAAAAAGTAAGTTTGGCACGACCACTTTATTGACAAAAAAAAAGATTTTACAGTAAGAAAAATTTAAAAACAGCTTTTTTCTTGCTCCTTTTTTTTTATTTTTCCTTTTCAGATTTTTATTTTTTATCTTATAATATTCATTTTTAAATGACATCTAGTTAGTTGTAGAATATCAATGATATAAGATGATATTTTTAAGTCTTTTCATTACATAATTCTCCCCTGTATCTTTGATATTTGCATCAGAATTTGATTTGAACGTAAAATTTTTGCGAACAATCGGAAATTCGGGCGAAGTTAAATCGAGTTCAAGAATTGGTTGTTTTGTATTTGAAAGAAAACGCTTTTCGCGGATATTTATAATGTGTGCGGGAATTTCGCCGCTTGCGGCCATTAAAATCCACATGGCGTGCATTTGCGGAGTTCCGGACGAAGCATTTATAAAAAATTCACTTTCGTTGTAATTATCAGAAATAGAGGAAATTATTTTCCGCCTTACTTTCAATATTTCAAGATAATTTATCGGGTCTTCGACATTAAAATCTAAAATTGAGGTTTTTATTTCGGGATAAATCTGATTTATAACCAATTTGGTTTGTTCCGAATTTGATTTGAGATAAGGTTGTGAAAGCAAAATAACATTATGAAATCTTTCGGCAGAAAGCAAAGCAAGTAGGGGACCGCTTTGTTCGGTATTATTCAGAAGTGTCTGAAAATATGGGTCACGATTGCTGACAATGCTTATTAATGTTCGGGTTTTACTGCTGAAAGTTTGTTTTTTTGACATTTTTTTTATACAAATTTATATAAAACAATTTAAAACTCAAAAACTATACAAACTCAGACAATTAAATATTTAACTCAAAATTTTTAAAATTTTTTCAATATGACTTTCATTTAAACCGCTTTCCATTATGGTATGGATAAATTGTTTCGGATAACATTCCAGATGCATATCGTCAATTATAACAAATTTTTCAACCTGGTTTTCTTCCATAAAAGATTCAATTTCAAGACATCTTGTAAAACCTCCAATATGTTCTGTTACAGCAAGCGGACTTTTTAAAACATTGTTCCAAGCAAAGATTTGTTCAAGTTCATCACGTGTGTAATCAACTCTCCACTGTGATGTAAGAACTATTTCAGCATCTGTTAATTCCAGAATTTTATTTAATGTTTCAACACACGGTTTGTCAAAAGGATAAGCTGTTCCCCAAAGCCATTCACTTTCGGGAAGACTAAAGCCGAAAGTGAGAGCAAGAACTCCGTCAATATCAAGAAATATAGCTTTTTCAATTTTCATAAAAAACTTTTTTGGTCAATGATTTCAATTCAAATGATTATTTTTGATTGTCAAACATTTCATAATAATGCATTACTTCTTTAGCCGGAAATAATCTCCATCCTCCATAAAAATTGAAATCTTTAATGGTTGAACTTACATGAAATTTTTGTCCAACTTGAAATTTGTTGTCATTCAATACTTTTGTAATAATTAAAGTTAAATGATAAAATTCCGAATCTGATTTATTTTTAATAATCTTAACTTCCAAAACAGTTCTTCCTTCTTTATAGATATATACTTCGTTATCAGAGAAAATCATATTTTTCAAATATTTATTGTTTAACAATAAGTTTGTCTAAAAATAAAAATCTATGAACCATGATTTTTAAGATTAAAATATTAACAAATTTAATATATTTACATGGCAATTGTTTTTCAAAGTCGTTCATAAATTGTGGATTTTGCATAATTTCGTTATTTTTCAAAAAATGATTAATCTCGTACTGATTTTTTCATTTGTCAGTACTGAATCGTAATCGTAGAAATATTGGTCTTCAAGAGTTTTTTCGATTTTGATTTTTGTATGATTGTAAACTTTTTTTGGAAAATTATTGATAAAAATATCATTAAAATCGTCAAAAGAAACAATTACACAAATTTTTGAAATTCTTTTTAATTCCGATAAATACTCTTCTATTTTAGGAAAAAAGACCAGTGAACTTAAAGAAAATACAAAATCAAACATTTTATTTTCAATTTTTTGTAACAGGTTTTCAAAATTGTCTTCTATGATTGTATCGTATCTGGTTTTGGCAAATTCGAGCATAAATTCTGAACTGTCAATGCCTGTATAATGAAAATTATCGCCCAAAAATAATTTCAGTTTTCCGGTTCCGCAACCAATATCTAAAATATTACCTCCTGAAAAATTGTGTTTTAGAAATAAATCTCTTATTTTTTCAAAATGTTTAAAATCAATTTTATCGTATTTTTCAGCAAATTCTCTATTGTATAAATTTTTCATTACTATTTATTTAAAGTAATATATATTCTTTACATTTCTCAGTCAAAAAAAAATTCACTTTTAAGCAAATTTTAAAGCATAGGAAAATCAGAATTATTCTATTTATTAGTTTAATAATAAACTCAAAAGTAAATCAAAAAAATTAATTTATTTTAAATATTTGCAATTGTAAAAGAAATATTTTCAAAATTCATTTTTATAGATAAAATAGAAAATGTAATATTGTCATTTATAGTTTTTCAAACATTTCATTTCAAATAAATGGACAACACAATAAACAAGGAAATTCTTGCAATTCAAATGATTTCGGAAACAATTAAAGGTACAATCTGGGAAAATAAAGTTTTTATTGCCGGAGGTGCTGTCCGTGATGAAATTATGGGACTAAGTCCTAAAGATGTTGATTTGCTGATTCTCGAAAACGCCGGTGGAATTGAATTTGCGAACTGGTTTTGTAAGCTTTTGAATATCTATAAAGAAAATTCTAATCCGATAATTTTTCCTCGTTTCGGGACTGCAAAATTTATTTTAAATGGTATTCATTTTCATGATATTGATTTAAGCGGAATTGACATTGAATGTGTTATGCCACGAAAAGAAATTTATGACAGCGAAAGTAGAAATCCTAAAGTTGAATTTGGTAATCTGCAAGATGATGTTAGGCGAAGAGATTTTACTGTAAATTCGTTGCTTAAAAATATTTCGACAAACGAAATTCTCGATTTGACAAAAACAGGAATTGAAGATATATAGGTATCCTATTTGATTTATAAGATTTTTTTTTTACTTTTGTTATCAAAAGTAATTATATGACTGATATTGATAAAATAATAGATAGTTCTTTGGAAATCAAAAGAGCCACTGCTGTAAAA
>Ga0316608_1000651_pt1 | contig 15425 bp, 12 predicted proteins | sample MIS2016152B_MG_FD_207673 | JGI IMG/M metagenome (GOLD analysis project Ga0316608, IMG submission 207673) | Microbial mat bacterial communities from Middle Island sinkhole, Lake Huron, Michigan, United States - MIS.2016.152B | ecosystem: Environmental > Aquatic > Freshwater > Lake > Sediment...
TTTTTGAAATTGGTGTATCTGCTATTAAATACACTGTGGATTTATTACTTCCATATACAATCTTATACGAACAACTCACAACATTTGTTGCAATATTTTGTAAATAAATATTAGTTATTTCAAAATATTTTTCATACACTTTAAAAACATCATTATATTGAGATAGTATATCATGTTCAATATCAAATTGTATAATAGATGTTTTTGTAACAATTTCAAAATAAAATGGTATTACAACTTGTAAGTATTTATTAAAATCTCCAAGAGGTAAACTATTATTTACATATAATGTATTAAAATTTATACTATTGTAATTATTTATATTAGATGTTTGATTTGAAAATGTTTTATATCCGTTATTAATAATAAATCTTTTTCCAAAAGTTGAATTATCATATAATTTTATATTTGATAAATTACCATATAAAAAAACGTTATTTCTATAAAATCCTATTCCATACATTTTAATACCAATAAAAATATATTTATAATTTTTATCAAGAATATTGTATGTTATTATATTGTTAAAATTTTCATATTGTGTTTTTTCAGTTATATCAACTACGAAATTTGGAGTTATTTCAAATATGCTGTCTTGTGTTATACTATTTGATAAATATATAAACAATTCTATTTTAGTATCAATATAATATTTATAATTTTCAAAATATTCTATTTCAATATCAATTACATTAGATTCGATACTACTCATATTATAATATTTTGAAACCACACCATATTTAAAATTCGTAAGTCTAAAATCATCATAATCTACTCGATCTTTAATTATTGATAATTTGTTTATATTATCATCATCTATAATAATTTCACTGTCATCATCTACAATATATCCACCATTAGATATATTTAATTTATTATTTACAACGATATTATTTAAATCAACATTATTGACAGTTGAAATAATATTTCCAAATATTCCATCATAGAATAAACCATTATACCAATTACAATATACTATTGTGCCACTATAAAAATTACAATTATATATTTCAACATTATCTAATACTGACATTTTATGATTACATGTCGTTTTAACACCACTATAAAAATTACCATTTTTTATAGTAGTATTTGTTATATATAATAATGTACTATCAACACAATAATCATGTAAACCTATTTCAGAAATATTATTTACATTATCTATAATACTATTATAAACACTTCCAGTTTTTAATATTCCACCATTAAATGTTGTTGAACTTAAATTTACATTCTCATAAATACCATCATATATAATACTATCAATAAAATTACTATCATTTGTAATAGAATATGAAATTATACCATTATTGACTGTGGTGTTATTTATATCACCTGTTATGAATGATATTTTATCAACAATACTATCATTCATAATACCATTGTGGAAGACACCATCAGTCCAATATCCCTTAAATATACTGTTAGATTTATCGGAAGATGTTAAAACATAATTACCATCGTAATTTAATGTATTTACATCATATACTAAACTATAAAAATCCCCTGAAAGAAATTTACCAACTAATTCACCGCTATAAAATTTACCACTAACCCACACACCTTCATAATATCCACTATAAAAAACAACACCATCTTTATCTTGACCAATGACGGCATCTTTAATTTTAGCATTTAATATCCAATAATATTTAATTTTAACTTCTTCTAAATTTAATCCATCAACAAAAGTTAAATTGTTTATATTTATATCATTACTACTAATACTTATTACTATACTCATAATTTATAATTTATTTTTTGTCTTTGTAATTAAAAATGTTTGTTTATCATTTACAATTTCTAATCCTTTATATCTTAAATTTCCAGCTAAATCACCAAATTCATATATACTATCATCTACTATAAATGAATTTACAATCTTACTATTATTTTCACTATACCATATATTATTTATAAGTTTTCTATCATTTAAATTGTATGAAATATTTAATCCATTATAAACATTCGTATTGGTTGAAATGTTTGTTTGTATATATGTATTATCTATTCCAATTTGATTATCACCATTAATATAAATCTTACCATTAATAATTTTAAAGTTGTATAAATTTACAGTTGGTATTTTAGATGGTAGATTTTCTTTCATATATTCTATTCTTTCGCTACCATTATAACCAGATAATTGTAAAAATAATTCTTGTGTTATTTTATAATCAACTTCACGACCTTCACTTAAAATAGTATTAATAAATTCATATAAATCCATACTAAATAATAAAACTGTTGATGAATCTTGGTCGGCTTCATCTAAAGATATTGTGAGATTATTTATACAATAACCTTCATTATTTTTACAAAATATATTAAAATATAATTTACTATTGTATATAAACATTTTCATAATTTCAATACCATTATATCTATAATTATCATTATATAATACACTACTATTATATGTGTTATTTATTATTAGACTATTTTTATATGTGTTATTTATTATTAGACTATTTTTATAAATATATCTATTTGTTAAACTATTATATCTATTTGTTAAACTATTATATGTAAAAGCTAAAATTAATCCGTTATTTTGAGATGATGTACTAATTGGTATATTACACAATACCACATTATTAATAATATCATATAATATAATATTGTCATAAAATAAACCTGAAAAAAGCACACTATTATTACTATAACTATAAATAATATCATTAATTATACTATTAAAAGCAAAATAATCTTTATATTCTGTTGTTAGCAGATATGAATTTTTTTCAATAAACATATAATCAGTTATAGATATATATGATGATATTCCTTCTAAATATTGTGCTACACCACTAAATGTATAAAATCTACCTGTTATGCTCATAGAAATAGATATAGTATTATCATTTAAATTTGATACTATACTATGAACGATATTAGTTGAACTACCATAAAATGTTATTTGTTTTAATATATTATTTTTAATTGTTAAATTATTCAAATCTAATAATATTATAAAACAATTTTGTTTATTATTTGCTGCACCTATTACTAAATTTCCATAATTTATACTCTTATTTTTAAAAGATACATTACCATTAAATAAACCTGTAATTAATAACAAATTATTATTTAATGATATTTTAGTAATATTGCTACTAAATCCATTATTTGTTGATATTGTTGTCGGATTATTTGTTGATGTTGTCGGATTAAATCCTAATACATTTTTAACATTACATTCTAAATCTAAAAATATCAAAACCGAAAGCCTATCGTCAACACCATTACCACATTTATAAGTAAATCCATCATATATTATATTACCATTAGTTGTTATTGATAATATGAATTGATTATTTTGTTCATCATAAATAACATCATTTGTATAACTACTGCTACCTAAAAATTGAACATCATTTAAATTATTAATATTTTTATAAAAACTATCATAGGTTGAATCAACACTATCAATTTTTAAATATAGTGGTGTGCTTGCTTTTTTATCCATAGAAATTTTATATAATTCCATAGGTTGTAATTTTAATCTACTATCAACTTCAAAATTTTCAAATAAATTAAACATTAAACATTGATTTTTGTTATATATTAAACCACTACAAACTTCTTGTATATTTTTATCAGCTAATAATAAATTACCATAATATTCACATACATTATCTTTTATATTACTAACATTTTTACTCTTATTATAATATAACATATTTAATAAATTAGATGTTGTTTCTAAATTATATACTGTTTCAAATTTACTTATAGGTGTGGTATTGGTATTACCAATTTTCATTATTTTATATATTTTACCACTAACATTATAAATTATTCCAAAATAATTACCTAAATCTACAAAACTATATAAATCAAATATATTATTAGATATTGCTGATAATGTTATTGTTTGGTTATCACTTGATATTATAAAATATGTATTAGTTGTATTAGATTTATTATTTATTTGATATGTAGTATTAAATATATTATTATCAATTAAATCCAATACATCATAAATGTTATAATTTGAAAAACTATTATTTGTATTAAATTTATAAGTATTTAATAAATCATCTATGACAGTAATATCACAATAGTATAATTGTTCAAATTTTGGTGTTATTGTTAGTGTATTTGATATTAATTCAATATCAAAATATTGATTTATTAATGATTCAGTATAATTACATCTTGTTAAAGCCATTAAACCACCATCATCATCTCTAAATAAATCGTAATTAACGTGATTTGGTATAATATCGTATAACTCTATAATATTTCCTATTTTATTTTTAACAGAAGTTTTTATTAAGGATTTAGTGTTTACACCATACCAAAATTTTATTTCATCATTTATAAAAACATTAGATTCGTCTCCACCATATAATTCTATAAAACAACTACCACTATAATACATAATATTAGAAATTGAATAATCTAAACCATTATAAACACTTCTATAAATTCTAAAACTAACATCATAAGGTAGTTCAAAATCTAAATATGTTATAGAGCTGAAATTGTCTATTGTGATTGCACTATAATATAAATTGTTATCTGCTACTAAATTTTTAGCTAAACTATAATCTGTAAATAACATTTTATTTGGATATATATCTTTTGTATAATCATAATATATAGATGATTTTATCATGTATGAATCACCAATACTAAAACTTTTATTTTCTGTATTAGTCGGAAATGTATTATTTAATTTATTATTTAAATAAAATACAACATTTATATATTTACCATAAACACAACAAGTTTTATATTTATATGAATTTTCAGTTGTTATTAAATCTACATCCAATATCAAGCTATTATTATTTAAATAATACACACCATTTAATCTAATATCAGTTTGATTAAAAAGTAAAAATCTCATACCATTTTTTAACATTATATCGGTACTACCATCATTTAAGCTGTATATTTTTGAACTTATATCTATATTGTAATCTATGGCATAATCAACAAATCTACTATTTTGATAATTATGTAGAATTAGATTGTTATCGCTGTAAAAAAATGTTGTTGCTATTCCATTACCAGTTAAATTATCAATTTTATAAATATCATTTAAACTATTCACAGAATTGAAACAAACTCCACTTAAAGAGTTGAATGTGTATCTATTATTATTGAAAAAATAGTTATCTAATTCAAATATTTCATTTTTAATATTATTTTCAAATGTATTATACCAACTACCACCACTAATATATATGTTATCTGTGGTATAATATCCACCAACGACATAAAAATGATTTAATGATTTTTGAATGATTGAATTCATATTATAATTTTTTAATTATATATTAAATATTTTGATTATGAAATCTAAGATGTTGAAATTATTTTTAAAAATTGTTAGTAAAAATTTTTTTATATGAAAAATATGTTGTAATTTTGTGATGTTAAATAATAAATAAAAAATATATCATTATGGAAAAGGTTTTGTAATTTTAACAGAAGCTGAATTAGAAAAAATTATCAAAGATGCGTTTGATAGTGGTACACATTCTTATATTGAATGGAAAGGACAAAGTGATACATGTTGGTCAAATGTTGGTATTGACAAAAAGGAATATACTGAATATATTGTTAAAAAACATTCAACAGATAAAGAAACTAAATAATATGAAAAAATTAAACGATTATCAAAAAGATTTTATTTGTGATAAATTTTTTACAAATGAAAAATATCCAGGTTGGAAATCTATTGCGATGGATTTGTTGAATAATGGCGAATGTGTAGTAGCTGGGAACTATTGTATTTGGAAAGGTGGAATTGGTAATTTCATCAAAGTTGAAACAGCATCAAAATATATAGGTTGTGTTAAATATGTTTTTGATTTAGATGTTTTTATAAGTAGTAAACATTTCAAAGAAATGTTTGATTTGTATGTTGATTATTTAGAAAACGAAATTAAACGAATTACAAACGATTATAATGATTTAAAAGAATTACAATAAACAATAATTCACAAACATTTTAAAAATTAAAAATTAAAAATTATGGACTTTAAAATTTTAAAAGAAAAACATCAACAACATTTTTTAAATGTAATTAAAGATGCTGAAACATTATTTATCACAAATATTGATAAAGATGTTATTTGGAATACATATTTAAATGCCTTTCCAATTGAAGAACAACAAGGTTTCAATTGTAATTGTTGTAAATCATTTCTAAGACAATATGGAAATGTTGTTGCAATTAAAGATAACAAATTACAAACTATTTGGAATTTCAGTTGTAATGAACCTTATCAAAAAGTTGTAAACGAATTACATAAATTGGTTATACATTCTAAAATTAGAGATGTGTTTGTTTCTAAATTAGATAAATTGGGTGTTGATTACAATTTTGAACAAACTGACAACGGTAGTATTAAGTGGGAACATTTTCATTTGGCTTTACCAAATAAATTTGTAAACAAATCTAAAGATAGTGAAGAAACTACAATGGGAGATTTGCGAACTGCTAAAGAAGTTTTTAAACGCTCTTTAGAAGAACTTACAACAGATTCTGTTGAAATAACATTGGAATTAATTAATCAAAATTCTTTATATCGTGGAGAAGAATTTAAAGGTATGTTGCAATCGTTTCTAAGTTATAAAAAACAATATGAAAAGTTATCAGAATACGATAAAGACAACTTCTGTTGGATTAATTCTATTAAAGCTGGTAATGTTATTTCAAAAATTAGAAATACATCAATTGGAACATTATTAATTGATATTTCTAATAATGTCGAATTAGATAGAGCAGTTACATCTTTTGAAAAAATAGTTGCACCAACAAATTATAAAAGACCAACAACAATCTTAACAAAAGGAATGATTGAAAAAGCTCAAAATAGAATCACAGAAATGGGCTTCGAGAATTCATTAGGTAGAAGATTTGCTGAAATTGATGATATTACTATCAATAATGTTATATTTGCTAATAGAGATTCTAAAAAAGCAATGAACGTTTTTGAGGAATTGGTAAATGATATTAAACCAAATGTTAAATCGTTGAATAAGATTGAAAAAATTAGTATTGATGATTTTGTTAAAAATGTTATTCCAACAATTACAGATTTCGATGTATTGGTTGAAAATAGACATACTAACAATCTTATGAGTTTAATTTCACCTATTGTTAAAGATTCTAAAACAATGTTCAAATGGAATAACAATTTTAGTTGGAGTTATAACAACGATGTTACGGATTCTATTAGAGAAATGGTAAAAGCAGCAGGTGGAAAAGTTGATGGAGAGTTGAGAGTATCTTTATCTTGGTACAATTATGATGATTTGGATTTACATGTAATTGAACCTAATAGAAATGAAATTTATTTTAGTAATAAACATTCTTATACTAGTGGTGATTTAGATGTTGATATGAACGCTGGAAGTGGAGACACAAGAAAAGCTGTTGAAAATATCATTTGGACTAATAAAAGTAGAATGTTAGAAGGAAATTATAAAGTAATTATTAACAACTTTGCTAAAAGAGAAAATGTTGATTTCGGATTTTGTGTTGAAATTGAATGTAATGGTGTGATTCACACTTATGAATATAATGGACTTATTGAAAATAAGTGTAATGTTGTTGTTGCAGAATTTGAATATAAAAAAGATAAAGGTGTTAAAATCATATCATCAATTGAAAGTAAAACATCTAATAAAGAGATTTGGAACATCAACACAAATCAATATCAAAAAGTATCAACGATGATGTTTTCACCTAATCATTGGGATGGTAATGAAATCGGAAATAGACACTATTTCTTTATGTTAGAAAAATGTAAAAATCCAAAAAATCCAAGAGGTTTTTATAATGAATTTTTACATGAGGATTTAATGAAAGAAAAACGTGTGTTTGAGGCTTTAGGTGGTAAAATGAAAGTGGAAAATTCAGATAACCAATTAAGTGGATTAGGATTTTCATCCACTAATAGAAATAGTATTATTTGTAAAGTAAATGGAAAATTTGAAAGAATTTTAGAAATTACATTTTAATTAATATATTTATTAACATTTAAAAAAATAAAAAGTATGGACATTTTTGAACAAGCAACAAGAAAAGCAATAAGATTTGCTTCAACTAATGGTAATATTACCACTGAAGATTTGTGGAATTTATCTTTAGAAAAATTAGATGTTATTGCAATTGCAATCAACAAACAATTAAAAGAATCCAAAGAAGAAAGTTTCATCAAAACTAAATCGAATGAAAATTCAATTTTAGATTTGAAATTGGAAATTGTTAAACACATCATCAACGTTAAAATTGCTGAAAAAGAGCAACGTGAAAATGATATTGTTATTAGACAAAAAAGAGCTGAAATCTTAGAAGAGCTTGAGAAAAAGAAAAAAGAAAATTTATCAACCAAAACTGTTGAAGAATTGGAAGCTGAATTAGAAAAATTGAAAAGTAAATAGTGTGTAAATAAAAACACGATATAATAAATATCGTGTTTTTTATTTCGTATAATTTTTAAAATAATTTTTTTTATATCAAATAAATTTTATACATTTGTATTAAATTAAATACATATATCATTATGAAAAGAATATTATTATTCACAACAGTATTTGCTATTGCAGCAGCAACATCTTATTATTTTAAATATCACACAGCTTTCATTATATTGTTTTTGATATATCTTATTTATTTACTATTTAAAATATTTAAGAAATAATGAAATGGTTAGAAAATAATGTAGTTGTTGGAAGATTTCCACTACCACAAGAAATTAAAAACTCAAATTATGATGTACTTATTAATGTAAGTGATGAAAACATTATATATTGTAGTGAAACTGCTTTTAAAAATAATAAACAATACTATTGGTTTCCACTATCCGAAGGATTAAGAGATATTGGAATAAATAGTATATATGGTTCATTACAAATATTACATCTATGTGAAATTAATAATTTAAAAGTTTATTTACATTGTCATGCTGGAGCAAATCGTAGCCAAACAGTTTACGATTGCTATCATTACATGATGTATAAAGAACATTTAAACCATATAGAAACATTAGATTATTTTAAAAGATGTATGGATTGTGAAGATGATTTCAATAGTTTTTTACATAATAATATATCTAAATCTAAATCTAAAACTAATATGAATATGTTGGTGTATAATTGTTATTACAATCATCTACCAAAATTAGATAAGATGGAAGAGTTTTTAAATGGTTGTTATGAGATTTTTGTAAATAAAGAAGAAACTATGAGAGGTGGGTGGTTATCACGTTTAAAAATGAAATTATACGACCAATATACACAGTAGAAGATTTAAAAAAGTAAATTTGATTAACAATAAAAGTAAAATATAATGAAAAAGAATAAAAATGTTGTTGTTGTAATTATTTACACTATGTTATTATGTGTAATTTTTTCATCTTGTTCTCAAGGTGTAGATGTCGATACATGTGAAAATCCAACCGATGGTAAAGCTATTTTAGTTGCATATAGAGTTGCGAGACATTCACATTTATGGTTTCAAAATCCAGAAACTAAACGTGTTTATGATATTGGTAGTGTTGGAGGTAGGAGAGAACCGAATATTAGTCTTGGTGATACGATTGAGGTACAATATTGTAATGGTGAAATTGTGTTTGATAGATACGAATATGTTAAACAACCAATTAATAGAGAAACAAGATTCGTATATTTAGATGGTTTTGATAATCTGTACTAAAATATAAACATTTAATTCAATAAACTAAACCAACTAAATCTTATGATTAATATTATTTTCTTAGATATTGAGGTATTAAATATATAAACAAATCTAAACAATTAGTATCTAAATACCACATTAGATTTTTTAGTGTTTAAGTATTTACCTTCGGTGAAGTTTTTGTTTCTCCACCAGCCCTCATTTAATACAGAATCGAACATTTTAAATATTTTTAGACATTTCATCCAAGACGGTTTAGTAATTTCACAACCTACCAGATAACACATGTACTGATAGACATCATTACTTATTCTTGGATATACTCGATTCTTACAATTTTTATTAAACTTTAAATATCCTCTACGTGCTAACTCGACAGCAGCAGCACAACAATCATATATTTTATACATCATATTACCAATAAAAGAAGAGTAGTAAGCTTCAACTTCTCTGTATAATATACCATATTTACTACAATAACTATTTATTAACTCAATCTGTAGTTTTCTATTCCAATTGTTTTTCGTTATTCTATTGAAATATTTACTGTTCGATTTTAAATCTTTAGTAGTTATTTTTTTCAATTCTTCTACCGAAACCATAGATACTTTATAATGCACACAATGTTTAAAAGCATCCTTAACACACATAGCTAATTCATAGTAGTATTTGTTTCTATCTCTTCTACTCATCTTCTTTTTGTTTACATAAAAGCCAACATGATAAGCATGATGAAACACAATATTTACAACTTCTCCATTTTCATCAACATCAACAATTGAAAAACCTAATTCTGCGGGATTTAAATCGAACCCTGCAACTCTATTAACTATTTTACCATCAAGTTTTCTACTTTCTTGCTCTTTAAAGAATTCTTGTCTAATAGTGGCTTTATCTAATTCAGGGTTATCTTTAACAGCGATGTTGAAAGCTTTAGTATCAAAACCATAACCATATACTATTTCTGTATCAAAAGATATGTGGACTTTATGTCTTCCTAAGCGTACAGTGATAGGTATATCTTTATTAACAGCTAATTCTTGTAATTTTAATATTGTTTGTTGTCTTTCACTACCGTGCATTTGTGTTAAATCTAATCTAACGTGTGTATTTTTGTCGAATTTGAAAATGATGTAGTTTTCATCTAAATGAAAATCAACATGTCTATTTCCATCATCATTTGCTCTACCAACGATAAATATTGTTCTTTCTCTATTACTTTTGTATGTTGATTTTAAATTTCTTAATCTTCCGTCTAATTTGTATATTTCTGTTTTATCTTGTGTATTTCGTATTTTGTTGTGTAATTCAGTTATTTGTCTAAGTATGTGTTTACCCCCAAAACATATACCATTATCTTTAGTACGAATAAGAAATTCTTTAGTTTTGATTAACTTTCTTCTATGATGCTTTTGTTTTTTAGTATGTGATGGTTTTTTGTCATATTCGTCAAACCATTCATTAATTTCTTTAATTTTTTCTTCTTTTTCTTGTTTAATTTCTGCTGCCGATTTGTGCATCATTTTAACATCTTCACAACACGAATTATACATATCTCTGGAAAAGTTGTATTTATCTCTATTTTCTGCTATGAAGTCTTTATCGTCTAATGAATCAACGTTGTTGAATAGCTTAAAATACATACCTGTATAACGATAAATAATATCGTCATAAGAAGATTTGTCTGAGTTTTTACGTATATTAAAGCTATATGTTTTAAACATTAGAAATAATTTTATTTATTTATTTATTATTATTATTATTATTATATATAAATAAATTTATTTTCTAATTTTAAATAAAAATATATTAAACAATATTTGCTATTTTATTTATAGATTCGTACATTTGTATAAAATTTATTTATCTAATGTTATGATGATAATGATATGTTGTATAAACAAAAAGATAATTTAGTTTTATGTTCAGGTAATGAAAATGTTGAGGATTGTGTTGATATTGGATATGGACTTACTAAAAATTGTGCGGTTAAAGCTGTTGAAAGACTAAATAGAAAAAACTAATGTAATTTACATTAGCTTTTTTATTATACAGCTACATCAACTTTAATATTTTGATGACATTTATAATCTATTATTTCAAAACTATCTATTCTAAAATCTCTTATACTATTACATTTTTTTACTTTTATTTTACACGGATTAAAACTTTCTCTACTACATACAGTTTTAGCAGCTTCTATACTATTACTATATAAATGTGCATCACCTATTGTTAGTATGAAATCTTTTGGAATATAATTTAATATACTACCAAACATATGTAATAAAAGACTATATCCTGCAACATTAAAAGGATTACCAAGATATACATCATTACTTCTCATATATAATTGCAAACTTATATATTTTTTAGGACAATCTTCTATGTTTATATTATTTTCATTACTATAATTAATTCTATCATTTTCATTTATATCATTGGTATAAAATTGAAATAGTATATGGCAAGGTGGTAATTTAGCTTGTGAAAATTCACTCGGATTCCATGCACTTACTATCATTCTTCTACTATCGCAGTTATTTTTCAAATCATTTAAAACTTCTTCTATTTGATTTACACCGTTGAAATCATTAAATTGTTTACCATAAATATTACCTAATTCGCCATATTGTAATGCAAAATTTTCATCGGTTTTAATCTTATACTCAAATTCTTTTTGAGTTAATATATTATTTGGATTAGATAGGTTGTAATCTTTTAAACACCAATCTGTCCAGAATGTTACATTGTTATCGACTAGATATTTTATATTAGTATTTCCAAACCTGTCATAATAACTATCATAAGATTTCATAAACCATAACATTTCGTGTATAAATGATTGTATATGAATTTTTCTTAATGTGAGTAATGGAAAACCTTCTAATAAATTAAATCTTTGTTGATAACCAAAATATGAAATTGTACCAACACCAGTCCTATCATTTTTAACTATTCCATTAGTTAAAATTGTATTTACTAAATCTTTAAAATTTTCATCAAATTTATTGGTGTTTTTATTACTTTTTTTACAAATATTAAATAATTTTTTTAATTTAACATCAAATATTCTTACATCAAATTTCTTCATATATTTTTTTATTATATTATACTATATTTTTTAAAAAAAGTTTCAAAATAATTTTTTTATATGAAATATTTTTTATACCTTTGTTATATATAATTTAAAAATACAACATTATGAAAAAAATAATCGGATTTGCAAATAAAATGTTCACTTTGTGGAATTATGATACAGTTAAGAATTATAGAGAAGTGAATGGTAATCACATTTTATCATCAGCCTATACAAAATATTATTATATTAAAAACATATCAATAGATATTGAAACTGTAAAATCATTATATCCTAATGTTGAAATTGATATGAGTTTAAAAGGTGTTGGAAATTTTGATAGAAATGATGATTATACAGATACTGATGATTTTTATACTGCAACTGCTGATGTTATGACTTTTGGTAAATATAATGGTCAAAATATTGCAGATATTAATGATTTAGATTATTTATTATGGTTAGTTGATAATGATAGTAATAAATATCGTGTTGAGAATATAATGAAATTACAATTAGTTGTTGAATATAACACTAAAATGGAAGCTGAAAAAGTTGAAAGATTGAATAATATAACTAAAAATTTATTTGTAAGTGGAAAGCAAAATGTATTATTTATTTCTAATCCTAATCGCACATTAGAGGGAAATGTTTATATTGATTATGAACTTAATTATGATTTAATTCCTATTACATTAGAATGGAAATCTGATATGAGTGTATTTAGTAATTATTTCTTAAATGGTGAAGTTGCTATATTATACACTAAAATAAATTACGATTCTTATTTCATATTTGAATCTAATGGTATGTTTTATATTTATGAATGTAATGAAAAAAAGTTTTTCAACAATTTAGATGATTGTAAAAAATATATCGAATATAAACATACTAATATTAGTTGTGTTGTTGATTGTAAAGTTTATCCATTTGATAAAAAATATTTTCAATCAAAAGTTGCAGTTGTTGAAAAAAATGATGTCAGTTTATATGTCATTTTTGAAAATACTAAAGATGTTAATGGTATGTATCCATACACTATGGCTGAAATTGATGGTAAATTTAAAAGAATTAAAAATAAAGAATTTGAATTAGATTTAGAAGTTGTTTATACTAAAATTTACGAATGTGGTGGTGCTGTACAAGTTGCATTTATAAAATAACAATAAAAAATCCGATTAAAATTAATCGGATTTTTTATTGGTTATCTTTTTACTAAACTATCAATAATTTGCCAATCTTTTGCAGAAATACTAACATTTCTTGGAATGTCGCTTTCTTTAATTAATTGGAAGCTACTTAAACTTTCAACAGTACTTTCTAATACATTCATAAATTCTCTGTCAGCTACTGACATTTTCTCAATATCATCTTTATATCTTTCATTCAATTCTGTAATTTCAGTATTTAATACTTCAATAAATTCAGGATTGATTTGAGGTTGATTACCATGAATGATAGGATTTCCATTAGAATCTTTATCACAATATTTTTTAATAATTTCCGTTCTAAGTGGTTCATATTCTAAAAATCTCGAATTGTCAGAAATTATTTTTTCTTTAATTTTATCTAATACTACTAATTCGTTATCAACAGCAATTAAATTTTTATAAATGAAAAATGAAAAGTTTCTTTCAACGAATTTCATTTCTTCTTTTTCTTTCAAAAAGTTTTTGAATGTTTGTAAATCTTTGTATTTCATATAATATTATATTAATTTTTTATTATATATTAGTATTTATATTTTCTAATTTGTCAGTTCATATATGACATATTGTCAGAAAAATAGCTTTGGTATAGTATGTGATAAATGGTATTTATAAAAAATTAATTTAAAAAATAGGAGAATAAAATTATGATTAAATTTATTTATGGTGGTAAAGAAATTAATACCACAGATTTTGTTAATGAAGTATTTGAAAACTATAAACAATTCAATTCTGAATTAGATGGACATTTTAAACAAAGTCAACAACCTAAAAAAGCACCAACTAATATTATTGATTTGGAAGATAGTATTGAATTTAAAATTGTATATCCAAATGCTAAAAAAGAATTGTTTGATATTTTTATTGATGATGAAAATTTATTGAATGTTAAATATAACAGCGATAAAAAAGATTCAAAAGATGAAAATAAATACATTTCAAAAGAATTTAATAGTGATTACAATGGTTTTGAAAGAAAATATCAACTTCCAAAATATGTGAATGGTGAAAGTGATATAAAATGTAGATATGAAAATGGTGTGCTGTTTATTACATTAAAAAAGAATAAACCTGAAATCAAAAAGGTTGTAATTGATTAGTTATAGTTTAAAAAGGGATTGAAAATTTTCAATCCTTTTTTTATTAGAAACAAATTGGTAAAATATATAAAAATAAAATACTATGAAAGAAATTTTTGAAATTAAAGATTATAAAAGTAATGTAAATATTAATAATGTTGATGTTATTTTAAATGATGGAGAAACCATTAAAATTATTAATAATAACAATTTAGAAATTGATACAACCATTAAATATCTACCAAAATCTAATATAATTTATAAAATTCATCATGGAAGAAATTTTAGAGCTGCTGTTTATTTAATTTATGGTTTTGATTATACTAATATCATGTATAAACATAATAGTTTTTATTTTTATAAAACGACATCTAATTTATTAAATAGTAATG
>Ga0316608_1000652_pt1 | contig 15413 bp, 14 predicted proteins | sample MIS2016152B_MG_FD_207673 | JGI IMG/M metagenome (GOLD analysis project Ga0316608, IMG submission 207673) | Microbial mat bacterial communities from Middle Island sinkhole, Lake Huron, Michigan, United States - MIS.2016.152B | ecosystem: Environmental > Aquatic > Freshwater > Lake > Sediment...
TTCGTTTTTCGGAATAATATTGTCGCAAATGGCTATGGCTTTTTGCAAATAATCTTTGTTTTTTTCTTTAGATGCGTTGTTTTGATAAATGGTTGCTTGTTCTAATAAAAACCTGTTTTTCAGACGATTATTAGTGTTTTTTGAAAATTGATTTAATGCTGATAGATATTCTTCGGGTTGGTTTCGGTTATTGTTTACAGCTTGAATTCTTTTGAAAATAGTGTTCGACAAAGCCAAATCATTTTTATTTTCCGAATAATTTTTTTCTATTTTTTGATATAAAGAAAGCGTTTTGAAAGATGGAATTGTTTCAAAATTAGTCAAATTCAATTTTATAAAATCGGAAGTTTCGCCATAAAATGAACGGATATTTTCATTCAAAAAAGTTAAATTTTCGCCTGATAAATTGGCGGTTGCTTCGTAATTATTTTTGTTTTCGATGTAATTCTGAACCAAGAAATCAAATAAAGTTCTGTTTAAATCTTGATCATATTTGCTGTAATCGATGATGCTTTCATAGTTTTTGAGTAGCGTTTGCATCAAAACGGTTTCATTTTCGATGCTATTATCAAAAGCTTTTTTAATTTCTTTTTCAAAATCGGTTTCAGACCACGTTCTAAAATCGGGGTTAAAAACGGTTTCGGTTGTAGCTTGTTGCTTTAGATTATACCGATTGTCATTAAAATAATCTTGCAACAATTTGCCATAAATAAACTCAAAAATAGCTTTTGTAGCGACGTTTTTGGTTTGTAATTCTTGTTTTAGATTTTCAATAATTTTATATTGTGCTTCTTCTGTCAAAGTTTGCATAAACTTCGATTGGTAGAAAAAAGTCTTAATAATTTCTTGCTGATTTCCTTGTCGATGAGCTTTTTTGTAAATTTTATCCACTTCATCAGAAGCCGATTTTATTTTTCCATCATATTCAAACTGATAAACTTTCTTCCAGCTATCGTCTTTTTTCTGAGCGAATATTGTGGTTGAAACAAGTAAAAAGGCATAAAATATATTTTTCATAAGACATTGGTTATATTGATAAAGATTATCTTTTTTGGAAAAAGGTTGGGAAAAAGTTAAAAATAATTATATTATCAATGGTTAATTGAGTTTTGAAATGCAAAATTACAATACTTTTTAAGAATACATAATTTGATTTCTTTTTTACAGGATAACAATGATAAGAATTTCTTTTTATGTAAATTTGTAATATTATGATTAATCGATGAAAATAGTTAAAAATTCAGGTAGCGTTGAAGACTTTGACAAGCAAAAACTCCGATTTTCACTTTTTAAATCAGGTGCAACTGAATTGCAGATTGAATCTATTTTGCAAACCATTGAAAACAAACTATTTGATGGTATAAAAACCAAGCAAATCTACAAATTGGCTTATAGTCTTCTAAAAAAACATTGCAATTATAATGCTGCCAGATACAATCTCAAAGAAGCCATACGGATGCTCGGTCCTGCAGGTTTTTTCTTTGAGAAATATGTTGCAAGAATTTTTACATCAGAAAATTATTTAACCCAATCGAATCTTACATTAATGGGTAAATGTGTATCGCATGAAATTGATATTTTAATAAAAAAAAGAGACCAAATAGAAATGATAGAGTGTAAATTTCATCTCGGAAAAGACGTTCATTCTGACGTAAAAGTTCCTATGTATATTTTATCTCGTTTCAATGATTTGAAGGATAAAAAGCATACTATTTTTTCGGGGTCAGAAACTATTTCCAATTGTTGGATTGTTACCAACAACCGATTTACAACCGATGCAATTACTTTTGGCACATGTGTTGGATTGAAGATGATGAGCTGGAATTTTCCAGAAAATAATAGTTTGAAGACTAAAAATGATACTAATCAATTGTATCCAATAACTTGTTTGACCACGCTGTCTGGGTTTGAAAAGGAAAAATTGTTAATCTTAGATTGCATTTTAGTCAAAGATATTATTGAGAATGAATTGGATTTAAAAAAGATTGGATTATCAGAAAATAGAATCAAAAATGTACTTAAAGAAGCAGTGGCATTGTGTCGATAGGTTAAGTTTTGAAAAGTTTTTTTAGCAAAATCATTGATGTGTTTTATTAAATTTTTAAGATTTTCAATGACATAAAATAATTAAATTATTTGATTTTTAAAATATAAAAATAGTATCATTATTCAATAAAATATTAGTAAAATGAAAGTAACATTTATAGGAGGAGCAGGCACAGTAACAGGATCAAAAACATTGATAGAAAGTAACGGAATTCGCATTCTGATTGATTGTGGGCAGTTTCAAGGAATTAAACCATTAAGAGAGTTAAACTGGGAGCCGTTGCCTATATTGCCGTCAAGCATTGATTTTGTTTTGCTTACTCACGGACATCTAGACCATTGTGGTTGGTTGCCTCGTTTGATCAATCAGGGATTTGATGGAAAAATATTCTGTACAAGCCCTACAAAAGATGTTGCAAAATTGATATTATTGGATAGTGCAAAAATTCATGAGGAAGAAGCTGAAAGAGCCAATAAAATGCACTATTCCAAACATCAAATAGCAGAACCACTATATAACATTGCTCAAGCAGAAGCCGTTATTCCTCATTTTAGAATTATCAAACCAAATGAAGAGGTTATATTAGACCCAGAAATTACAGCAACATTTACAAACGCAGGGCATATTATAGGAGCTTGTACAATTATTTTACAACTCGAAAACAAAACTTTGGTTTTTTCAGGAGATATTGGGAGAGATGATGATGTATTAATGTATCCGCCAACAAAACCCAAAAATGCCAGTTATGTTTTTCTGGAAAGCACCTATGGAAACCGTTTACATTCAAATGAAAATGCTAAATTAGAAATAGAAACCTATATCAACAACACGATTGAAAACGGAGGAACAACAATAATTCCTAGTTTTGCTGTAGAACGAACCCAAACTTTAATGTTTTTGTTATGGCAACTTAAATTAGAAAAAAGAATTCCTGATATACCTTATATTATTGATACACCAATGGGCATAAGTGTTTTAGATATTTTTCAAAATAACTTAAAGTGGCACAAACTTTCTTTAGAAAAGTGTGAAGAAATGTGCAGAATGTTTACTTTAATAACAGATTATCAAGAAACTATAGATACCATTTATAACAAACTTCCAAAAGTTGTCATTGCTGCCAGTGGAATGATTACTGGTGGTAGAGTTTTGAGTTATTTAGAGCGCTACATTGGACTGCCCGAAACAACAGTTATTATTATTGGCTATCAAGCCGAAGGAACACGAGGACGAAAATTAGTAGAAGGTGCCAAAGAGTTAAAAATTTATGGAAAATATTATCCTGTTCAAGCTAAAATTCTTCAAATTGAAGGACTTTCGGCACATGCAGATCAGCAAGATTTATTAAATTGGCTTTCAGAGTTAGCAGAGAAACCAACAAAAATATTCCTTGTGCATGGCGAAAACCAACCAGCCGATGAACTTCGTATAAAAATACAGGAACGGTATGGATATGATTGCACTATTCCGTTGATGAATCAAACATTTGATTTGTAGAAGAATTAATAATAAGTTTAAATTGATAAGATAAAATCATTATTTAAAGTTGCTTTTTAAAAGAAAAGAAATGTCAATCGATAGACATGTTGAAACGGATAGCTGGATAAGCGTCCAATATAAAAAATGGGAAAAGATGAAAAAATTAATTGTAGCAGTCCTAGTATCTTTTGTTTTTTCAACAAGTTACTCCCAAGAAAAAAATAATTTTAAAACTACTTTTTCGGGATATATAGAAACCTATTATAGCTATGATTTTGGAAATCCAGACAATCATGTTCGTCCGGGTTTTATGTACAGTCATAACAAACACAATGAGTTAAACCTCAATTTAGGAATGGCCAAAGTTGCAATTACCAAAGATATTTTTAGAGGAAATTTAGCTCTAATGGCAGGAACGTATGCCCAATATAATCTAGCCGCCGAACAAGATTTAATGAAAAACATCTATGAAGCCAATGTGGGTGTAAAAATTTCATCAAAACATAATTTGTGGGTTGATGCTGGAGTTTTGCCCTCACATATTGGTGCCGAAAGTGCCATTGGGAAAGATTGCATTAACTTAACCCGAAGCTTGTCGGCAGAAAATTCTCCCTATTATGAAGCGGGTGTCAAAATAGGATATACCTCTCAATCAGAAAAATGGTATTTGGCAGTATTGTATTTGAACGGTTGGCAACGCATTCAAAAAGTTGATGGCAATCAAACCCCAGCTTTTGGAACCCAAGTTACCTACAAACCATCAGGCAAAACCACTTTAAACTGGAGTACCTATGTAGGAAACGAACAACCCGATAGTGATAGAAAATGGCGTTATTTTAATAATTTATATGGGCAATTTACTATTTCTGAAAAAACAACTTTGTTAACAGGATTTGATATTGGCGTTCAACAAAAACAAAATAAAAGTAGCGACTATGATACATGGTTTACACCAACATTGATGGCACAATATAGACCCAATACCAAAACTCAACTGGCAGCAAGAGCCGAATATTATCAAGATAAAAACGGAGTTATGATTTCAACGGGCACACCTAATGGTTTTAAAACAGTTGGTTTTTCAGCTAACTTTGATTATTATGTAGCTGATAATGTACTGTTTAGAATAGAAGCCAGAAATTTGTCAAGTAAAGATAAAATATTTTTGAAAAATGGAAATTCAACAAGTTCAAATACCTTTCTAACGACTTCGTTGGCTATTTCGTTTTAAACGATATTAGCAATCTGCCATATTAACGGCTATTGCCAAACCACCTTCTGAGGTTTCTTTGTACTTAGAATTCATGTCTTTAGCTGTTTGCCACATGGTATTAATGACTTTATCCAAAGGAACTTTTGCGTTTTTGGCATCGGTTTCCATGGCTAATTCAGCTGCGTTTATCGCTTTAATAGCACCCATGGTATTTCGTTCAATACACGGAATTTGAACCAAACCACCAATAGGGTCACAAGTTAAACCTAAATGATGTTCCATAGCAATTTCGGCTGCCATTTGAACTTGGTCGGGACTGCCACCCATCACTTCGCATAAGGCTGCCGCCGCCATTGCACTTGAAACACCAATTTCTGCTTGGCATCCGCCCATTGCGGCTGATATGGTAGAACCTTTTTTAAAAATACTTCCTATTTCACCCGCTACTAGCAAAAATTGTTTGATTTCTTTTTCTCCCGCTTCATGATTTTCAATAACTAAATAATACATCAAAACCGCCGGAATGACACCCGCACTTCCATTAGTGGGAGCCGTAACCACTCGACCTAATGCAGCATTTACTTCATTGACCGCTAAGGCAAAACACGAAACCCATTTCAAAATTTGTCGAAATTTAACTTCTGTTTTCCGAATACATTCTAACCATTCCTGCGGATTATTATAATTAGATAGCCCAATCAAACCTTGGTGCATATCAAAAGCTCTTCGACGTACCTGTAAACCTCCTGGTAAAATTCCTTCACTATGGCAGCCTATAAACATACACTCCAACATGGTATTCCAAATACGCATCAATTCGTGATGAATTTCTTCTTCCGAACGCATTGATTTTTCATTGTCATATACAACTTCTGAAATTTTTCTATTTTGAGTGGTGCAATAGTCTAATAATTCTTGAGCATTTTGAATTGGATATGGAAAGGCACATTTTATTTGGTGTTTCTTTTTGGCGTTTGTACGTTCTTCTTTTACAACAAACCCACCGCCAATAGAGTAGAAGGTTGAGGTGTATTCTGTGGTGTCAAGTAACGATGCTGTAAATTTTAATCCATTAGCATGAAACGGCAAAAAGTTTTTATTAAAAATAATATCTTCTTCAGGGAAAAAAGGCATAACTATTTCATCTCCAAAACGAATGATTTTTTTTTCGTTTATTTCATTAATTATTTTATCAATGTTTTCAATAGGAATATATTCAGGATCTTGACCACTCAAACCTAGCATTATAGCTAAGTCGGTTGCGTGACCTTTACCAGTTAATGAAAGCGAGCCATATAAGTCGATTTTGATATAATTTATTAAATCAAATTTGTTGTTATTTCGTAATTCTGCTAAAAATCGTTCAGCGGCACGCCAAGGACCTAGTGTATGTGAACTCGAAGGACCAACACCAATTTTTAACATATCAAAAACCGAGATGCATTCTTCCATTTTTAAATTGTTTGTATTCAATTACAAATATAATGAAAATCGTAATTTATGATGCTGTATCACTTACAATTTGCAGTAATTTTTTTACAACCTTTTTCTTATATACGTTTCATTTCTTACTTCGATAGAAGTAGGGAACTATAATTTTATGTTTACAATGTGGTTTTGCGGTGTTATTCTAAATTTGTTTTTGTTTTTTAATTACAATTTCAAGTATGTATTAATATTATCTTTTACAAAAAAATGTAACTTTCATGTCGTTTTCCTGCTACATTTTGTTATTTATTGCATTTAAAATGTTAAAATTTTAATTTTTATTTGTTTATTAAGAAAAGTTTATGCTACATTTGGCTATTATTTAATGAAAACTTAACAGTTGCCTATAGAGAAAAATTACTTTTAGAAAAAACATTACGATTTTTTAACTCAAAACTAAAAGAAATTTTTATGGCTACTACAAATCAAATCCCTGACGCTTTATTAGTAAAGAGCTATATTGCTGGCGATGAAAATGCTATAGGTTTACTAATCAACAGACATCAATCAAAAATTTACGGTTTTATTTATTCTAAATTGGCTGATCGTGATATTGCTGATGACATTTTTCAAGACACTTTTATTAAAGTTATTAAAAATTTAAAATCAAATACGTATAATGAAGAAGGTAAATTTCTTACTTGGGTTATGCGAATTTCTCATAATCTTATTGTAGATCATTACAGAAAAAATAAAAAAATGCCAATGCTTCGAGAAACCGAAGAGTTTTCAATTTTTTCAATATTAAAAGATTCATCTCAAAATATAGAAGGAAAAATTATTACTGAAATTATTGAAAAAGATTTGCAAAAATTAGTAAATGAACTTCCAAAAGACCAAAAAGAAGTTTTAATAATGCGTATCTATCAAGATTTGAGTTTTAATGAAATAGCTGAATTGACAGGAGTTAGCATAAACACTGCACTTGGAAGAATGAGATATGCATTGTTAAATTTGAGAAAAGTAATTGAAAAAAATAAAATTATTTTGACTAATTAAACAATAAAATTTATGCTATAGCGTTATAGTGATATAATCAAAATAGTATATGGCAAAACTTTACTCTAAAGAAACAGTAGCAAACACAAGAATGTTACCTAAAAAAGAAACGATTAATTTTTTACTTAATTATTCTAAAGCATTGAAAATAATTAAATTAGGTAATTTTAATTTTGAACTTGTTGCTAATTAATATATCGCATCTAATGCTGTTGTGTTAGATGTGATATTTTTTTTGAAATTCTTTCAAGATTTCTTTCCTTCCGATGTTTTTTGTGATAATATCTTTTTCTAAATCCCAGCCTCTTGCTGGACTATATTCTCTTCCATACCAAATAATTTGAAGATGTAATTCATTCCATAATTTTTTTGGAAATAGAATTTTAGCATCTTTTTCTGTTTCAAGCACATTTTTTCCTGAACTTAAATTCCATCGATACATCAATCGGTGGATATGTGTATCTACAGGAAATGCAGAAACTCCAAATGCCTGACTCATCACTACACTGGCTGTTTTATGTCCTACTGCGGGTAATGATTCTAACGCTTCAAAACTCTGCGGAACTTCACCATTATATTTGTCAATTAAAATATGCGACAAACTATGAATTCCTCTCGATTTCATAGGCGATAATCCACAAGGGCGAATAATTTCCTTAATTTCTTCCACACTCATTTTTATCATATCATGCGGATTATCTGCTCTTTTAAATAAAATAGGTGTAATTTGATTTACTCGTAAATCGGTGCATTGTGCTGATAATAAAACAGCTATCAATAAAGTATAGGCGTCTTTGTGATCTAAAGGAATAGGAATAGTTGGATAAATTTCTTTTAACGTTTTTATAACAAAAGTGGCACGTTCTTTTTTGGTCATTTTTACTAAATTTGAATGTAAATAAAATAAATTTCAAAGACAATTGCAAAAATCAAATTCAATAAAAATGACTAAACTTAAAAAAGGAGATCAAGCGCCTAACTTTTCAGCTAAAGACCAAGATGGAATAACCCATTCTCTATCAGATTATAAAGGAAAAAAATTAGTAGTTTTTTTCTATCCAAAAGCAAATACACCGGGTTGTACAGCCGAAGCTTGTAATTTAAAAGATAATTTTCAGCAATTTAAAGCCAATAATTATGAACTTCTGGGTGTTAGTGCCGATAGTGAAAAAGCACAATTAAAATTCAAAGAAAAATTTGAGTTTCCATTTCCGCTTTTAGCTGATGAAGATAAATCTGTAATTGAAGCATTTGGAGTTTGGGGACCAAAAAAATTTATGGGAAAAACCTATGATGGGATCAACAGAACAACCTTTGTTATAAACGAAATCGGATTAATTGAAGAAGTTATTACGGATGTAAAAACAAAAATTCATGCAAGTCAAATTTTGAAATAATTTTTTTTAAGCCACATCATCATTATCAAAATAGCCTTTGTTTTTGACTTTTGTTGAAAAGAAATTCAAAAATAATACAACAAAAGATAAAAAAAACATTGCTTGAATACTCACTAATATTTTGCCGTAGGTAGTTATCGGATAATAATCTCCATAGCCAATAGAATTTGAGCTAATGATGCTAAAATATATCGAATCAAACCAATGTGTAAAGGGTTTATTCATATTGTTTCCCAATGTATATAAAACTCCAAATGATATGACAACTTCTAAATAATTAAAAAATAAGAGCAACATAGAACGCTTGTAGGAGCGAGGTTTTGAAATTAAATCAGAAGCAAAAATTAGGGTAGGAATATAAATAATAGTTTCTAAAAGCACATAAACTAATATCCAAATTAGGTAATCATTTTCTTGTAAATTGTTTTTTAATACTATAATTGGAAATATCATTTTGCAAATTATATAAATATCCATAGCTAGGTCTTGATATTCGTGTCCAATTTTGCAGGCTAAATATTTAATATAAATTCCAGGAAAAAATAATTGTGACGTGGATAAAAATAAACGAACAATTTTTTCAATACCATTATCATCTTGATGGTCATTATTCCAAATAGATTTGATGTTCAAAATTCTTTTTTGAATTGGATTGAATTTTGGTGTGTAGTTTGTGGAAACTTTTCCAAATAGAAGTTTCTTTAGAATAGTGTTCATTCAATTAATTTTTTTATAGTAAATAATTCATTGTGTATTTCAACTTTTGGATACATTCTTATAGAATAATTTTGGTCAAATTTGTTTTTATATTCTAGATTTCTTTTTTGGTCTTCTTTATTGATAACCATTGTATTAAATAAAATAAATCCTTCTTTTTTTACTAAATAATTAACTCTATTTATAAAGAAATCTTCAAATAAAAAATTGGGCATTTTTATATCTTGAAAAACATCTATAATAATTAAATCATATTTATTTTTTGTTTTTAAAACATATTCAAATGCATCGTCAATCACAATTTCTAAATTATTGATGGTATCAAGGTTAAAATATTTATTTGCGATTTCAACAACTTGTAAATCTATTTCGACACCAGTAATTTTCCCTTCAAATTTTATTTCATCTACCAATGTTTTGATTACACTTCCACCTGCTACACCCAAAATTAAGATGTTTTCAAACTTTCTAATTCGTTCAAAACCAATAAATTTTAATCCTTTTCTCAATATTTTCTGCAAACTACCATAGGAATAATTTGTGTTTTTTGAATCTAAAACGAGTTCACCATTATTCCATGTAACTTCTAATGTGTTACTTATAGCTGATTTTTTTTTAAAAACAGTAATCTGAATAAAATAACTAAAGAATTTGACGAACATAATTTTATTTTTCTCAAAAATAACAGAATTATCTTAAATTTACGAAAATTATTTGAAATGAAGAAACGACTTTATAAATTTATTTTTTATCGTATATTAGGATGGAAAATTACAGGAAATTTTGACGAAAATATAAAAAAATGTGTTATTATGGTAATTCCACATTCGTCAAATTTTGATTTTTTTTTAGGACTCTTTGTTAGAGGAATTGTTAATCAAGAAATGAATTTTGTTGGAAAAAAAGAACTTTTTGTTTTTCCATTCGGATATTACTTCCGTTCCATTGGAGGTGCCGCTTTAGATAGATCTGGTGGAAAAAACTTAGTAGATTCTATAGTGGATATCTTTAATAGTCGAAAAATATTTAGACTGGCCATTGCACCAGAAGGGACTCGAAAAAAAGTAGCAGAACTTCGAACAGGATTTTATTATATTGCTTTGAAAGCAAATGTGCCCATTGTTCCAGTGGCTTTTGACTATGGAAAAAAAGAAGTGAGAATTGGAAATCCTTTTATGGTTACAGGAAATTATGAACTCGATATGAAGCAAATTTTACCTTTTTTTAAAGGTGTTGTTGGAAAAAATATTGAAAAAAGTTTTATTGTTTAAATTGCAGAAAATGAATTACATAGAACTTCATAAACAACATAAAGCCAATGAACTATTTGGAAGATATATCACTTTAAAAGATATTGAACCGATTTTGTCCAAATTTGATTCCGAAATTATTGGAAAATCAGTGTTAGAAAAACCAATCTATAAATATACTGTTGGAAACGGAAAAATTAAAATTTTTATGTGGTCGCAGATGCATGGAAATGAATCGACTACAACCAAAGCTTTGTTTGATTTTATAAATTTAATTCATTCTCAAGATCCATTAGCATTGATGTTTTTGCAAAAATACACATTTTGTTTTTTACCAATGCTCAATCCTGATGGAGCCGAATTATATACTCGTGAAAACGCTAATAAAGTAGATTTAAATAGAGATTCTGTTGATTTATCACAACCCGAAAGTCAATTGCTGCGAAGTACTTTTGCCGATTTTCAACCTCATTTTTGTTATAATCTTCACGACCAACGAACTATTTTTGGCGCTGGAAATGAGGGAAATGTAGCGACTGTTTCTTTTTTAGCACCATCTTTTAATGAAAATCGAGAGGTTAATGAAGTTCGTGCAAAAGCAATGAAAGTTATTGTTGCCATGAATGATGAACTTCAAAATCATATTCCCAATCAAGTAGGTCGTTTTGACGACACTTTTAATATCAACTGTATTGGTGATCAATTTACTTCGTTAAATGTACCGACTATTCTAATTGAAGCGGGTCATTATCAAGAGGATTATTATAGAGAATATACTCGTAAAATGATTTTTATTTCGTTAGCTTCTGGATTATTGCATATTCACGAAAACGATATAGTTGATGATAATATTGCTAAATATTTATCAATTCCTCAAAATAATATGGTTTTTTATGATTTTATTTATAAAAATATCAAAATAAATTATGATGGTAAAGAAATAATCACGAATTTTGCAGCTCAATACAAAGAAGAACTTATTGATACAAAAATTCAATTTACCGCTTATATAGTTGAAATTGGAGAATTAAAAGGAAAATTTGGTCATACTACATTTAATGCACATAAAATGAAGTATTCTGACAATTTTGATCATATTCCGAAAGTGAATCAAAAAGTTGATTTTTATTTAGAAAAAAATATAAAATTTGTTAATGGTATAAAAATATAGCATTTTTTTATATTTATTGTTAAATAAAATGCATTGATTTGTATAAATAAATATCACAATAATATAAATTAGTAATTATGAGTAAGTTTCGTTTAGATGAAGTTGATCACCAAATTCTTGACATGTTAATAGATAACACAAGAGTGCCCTTTACAGATATTGCAAAAAAATTATTAATTTCTGCAGGAACTGTTCATGTTAGAGTGAAGAAAATGGAAGACGCAGGAATCATTATGGGGTCTTCTTTAACACTAGATTATGAAAAATTAGGCTATTCTTTCATTGCCTATGTGGGGGTTTTCTTGAATAATACCTCTCAAACCAAATTTGTTTTGGAACGAATTAATGAAATCCCTTTTGTTACCGTAGCTCATGTAACGACTGGAAAATTCAATATTTTTTGCAAAATTAGAGCTAAAGATACCAAACATGCAAAAGATGTAATTTTTATGATTGATGACATTGAAGGAGTTTATAGAACCGAAACAATGATTTCGCTCGAAGAAAGTATCAACGATAAAAAACGTTTGATGCATACCATTTTTAAAGACATTTAATTTAACGATTGAATTTATATATCAACCTTAAGTAATTTGCTTAAGGTTTTTTTGTATATTTAGATTCAATTTTTTTTTTATGGTTTCTAAATTATTTGAAAAAATTTGTAAACATCAATATCTATAATATGAAATATACTCTTCCAAAAATTGAACGATTTGATCAAAATGTTTTATCTAAGTATCACATTTACAACAGTATATTTATTACCTTGCCTTTTGATGCTATTAATAATACAGGGGTTTTGTTGCCTCTATTTACAGAAGCTTGCGATGCAGGTTTTAAAAATAATTTGACTCCTATTGAAATCGTAAATTCATTTTCTCAAAAATATTTAGCTGCTTTTTCTGAAGCTGAAAAAATAAGTTTACTGTTTCGTTTTATTCAATACGTCGAACGGCAAATAGTACTTTTTGATGCTATTGAAGACGCGGCATTTCCTATTGTTAATAATATAGAAGGAAAAGGTTCTCTGCGTGATATTAAAGAACGAGCCGATACTAAAGAATTAAAAGAAGAATTAATTTCTTTTTTGCAAAACTTCAACATTAGAACCGTTTTAACCGCACATCCAACTCAGTTTTATCCAGGTTCTGTATTGGGTATTATTACTGATTTAACAAATGCTATAAGAGAAACCGATTTGAATACGATTCAACTGTTATTAGCTCAATTAGGTAAAACACCCTTTATAAAAAAAGAAAAACCTTCACCTTTTGACGAGGCGGTAAGCTTAATTTGGTATCTTGAAAATGTATTTTATCCTACAGCTGGCGAATTAATACAATATATCCAGAAAAACATTTTGAAAGATAAACCAATATCAAACGCCCTACTCAATTTTGGTTTTTGGCCTGGTGGCGATCGTGATGGTAATCCATTTGTTACTACCGAAATAACTCTAAAAGTCGCCGACAGATTGAGATCTGCCATACTTAAAGCCTATTATAACGATGTTAGAAAATTAAAAAGAAAACTTACTTTTTCTGGAATTAACCTAATTATTTCTGAAATTGAAAGCAAGTTATATCGTTCTGTGTTTTACTCTACAGGGGCTATTTATATTACTTTGTCAGAGCTTAAAGAGAAACTACTTGAAATAAAAAAAATAAGCATTGAAAAACATCAATCGCTCTATATAGATGCTATTCAGGATTTAATTAATAAAGTTAATTTATTTGGATTTCACTTTGCAACATTGGATATACGTCAAAATAGTAACATTCATAATCATGTAATTACTACTATTTTCAATAATTTTGGTTCCGATAAAGAAATCTATAAAAACTATTTTAATTTTTCAGATGAAAGACGAATTGAGTTACTTTCGACTATTTCTACAACCATCACCTCCGATATGTTTACCGATGAAATAACGAAACAAACAATCGATTCTATTTTTGCTATGAAGCAAATTCAAGAAAAAAATGGCGAGTTGGGTGCCAACCGATATATTATTTCTAATAATGAAAGTGCCTTAAATGTTTTAGAAACCTTTACCTTATTTAAATTATGCAATTGGAACCAACCATCGGTTGATATTGTTCCTCTTTTTGAATCTATTGACGATTTGAAAAACGCTCATAATATTATGGAGCAATTATACACCAATAGCGAATATGCTTCTCATTTAAAAAATAGAGGAAATAAACAAACAGTCATGTTAGGTTTTTCTGACGGAACGAAAGATGGTGGCTATTTAATGGCCAATTGGGGAATTTATAAAGCCAAACAAACCATCACTTTTATTTCTAGAAAATATGGAATTGATGTAATTTTCTTTGATGGTCGAGGTGGTCCGCCGGCACGTGGCGGTGGAAAAACACATAAGTTTTATGCTTCTTTAGGTTCTGAAATTGAAAACAAAGAAATACAATTAACCATTCAAGGTCAAACTATTAGTTCCAATTTTGGCACTTCCGAATCGTGTCGCTATAATCTTGAAAATCTCTTAAGTGCTGGAGCTTCAAATCAAATTTTTAATAAATTAAATAACAATTTGTCGATAGAGCATATTGAGATTATTGACGAACTTTCTGAAATTAGTTATCAAAAATATTTGAATTTTAAAAATCATCCAAAATTTATTCCCTATTTGGAGCAAATGAGTACGCTCAATTATTATTCAAAAGCCAATATTGGAAGTCGACCTTCTAAAAGAAACACTACTAAAAACCTTAATTTTGACGATTTAAGGGCTATTCCTTTTGTGGGTTCATGGAGTCAAATGAAACAAAATGTGCCTGGATTTTTCGGAGTTGGTTCGGCTTTAAAACATTTTGAAACTACCAATCAATGGAATAAAGTTCAAACCTTATTTGATTCATCACTATTTTTTAGAACGTTGCTTGAAAACAGTATGATGTCGTTAGCCAAATCTTTTTTTCAGCTTACCCAGTACATGAAAAAAGATGCCGAGTTTGGAGATTTTTGGCAAATCATTTTTGATGAATATCTAGAAACCAAGCGATTATTATTGAAAATTGCGGGTCATCAAGAACTTATGGAAAACTATCCAGATGGAAAAGCTTCTATCAAAATGAGAGAAGATATTGTGCTGCCCTTATTGACTATTCAACAATATGCGTTAATGAATATTAACGAAATTAAAAAGGGTAGAGGCGAGGCCAATTTGTTGGAAGTATATGAAAAATTAGTATTGCGTTCTCTTTTTGGGAATACAAATGCGAGTAGAAATTCAGCCTAAACTGACAATTTAATTATTTAAGAGCGAATAACTCAATGAATATTTTTGTAAATAAAATAATGAAAATAAACCAATTACAACCCAACGAATACGCCTCATTTTACGTAAATTACATCAACCAAGTTTCTGATGAATATGCTTTAATTGAAGAATTAGAAATTTCATTGCACCGATTGATCAAGTTTGTTCAAAACATTCCTATGGATAAATTTGATTTTCGCTATGCCGAAAAAAAATGGACGATTAAAGATATTATTCAACATATCATTGATGCCGAGAGAGTTTTTGCCTATCGAGCAATGCGTTTTGCCAGAAATGATCAAACAAAGTTAGCCGGATTTGATGAAAATGAATATGTTGATTTTGCTAATGCGAACACACGCAGCG
>Ga0316608_1000653_pt1 | contig 15390 bp, 14 predicted proteins | sample MIS2016152B_MG_FD_207673 | JGI IMG/M metagenome (GOLD analysis project Ga0316608, IMG submission 207673) | Microbial mat bacterial communities from Middle Island sinkhole, Lake Huron, Michigan, United States - MIS.2016.152B | ecosystem: Environmental > Aquatic > Freshwater > Lake > Sediment...
CTTGCAAAATTTTTCCCGTGTTCCCACCAACCCCCGAAGCCATGGAGCTCATTTTAGTTTGAGCTATACCCGTAGCCGCTTTTTCCGCACCTTTTCCCGCAGACTTAATTACTTTTTTAGTTGCGGAGGCAAGATTTTTACCCAATTTATCAAACCACCCACCATATGAAGGATCCGAGTATTCATCAACGAATACTCCATCGTGCATATCATGGTAATAAACATCATCGGTAGCTCCCACTACTCCTAGTGGTTTGGCTCCGAAATCTCCTTCAAAAACTCTCATAGCATTCTCCTTACGCCATAGCCATTTCGGGTTCTGCACCACCTTTGGATACCGCATAAATTCCAAATAAGACCCCTACTCCTAACACTCCAAACATTCCGTACTTAAAGTATGTAGGCCATTTGGAGGGCTCATTAGATTGACCCGTTTGGATGTCTGTTAATGATTGCACTTGCCCCGGAGTTATTGACACTCTTGGAATCGAAATCGCTTTTTGGGGCTGTACCGAAGCTGTCACAGAAAGAGACGGCATCACCATAGAAGTACTTACTGTAGGTGTTAGGGGGAGCTTCAAAGTCGCGCATCTTTGACGATATACCGGCAACGCGGCAGCATAAAAAGCTTTCACATTTTGGTAGCCCTTCATCTGAGCTGTGTTAGATTTTAAGTACGCTTGCAACGCGGTATTCTTAGAAGCAAGCTCAAGGAGACCATTAGCCTCTTTTAGTTTCTCGTACGCTTGCCTATGATTTTGTGGCAAAAACGTCTTGTACGCATTCAGCGAGGGCCAACTGCGAATATAATTAGTATACGTAGCCATAGAAAAATTCCTCCTTTAATCTATAGTTTATCATTTTTTGAGGAGTAAGAGGATTAACAACAATCCCGCAACTCCTCCACCTATCAACAAATACTTTTTGGGCACTTTAACCCCTTTAAAGATCTCTATCTCTTGAGAAATGGACTCTCCTTCCTCCGAGGGTGCTTCTTGTGAATCCGAAGAGGATTCTTGGACTTCTTGGGCTTGGGAGTCTGGAGAGGTGGATTCTTGAGGCGCCTGAGGGGCTTGAGGACCCTCTACACCTTGCAAGCCACGGGCTAGCTCATCTTCCACCACCGAGTTTTGAGCATACTCTTCCGCAAGCATCGCGGATCCTTCTTCGCCCCCAAAAGATTTTGCACAAAACCAGAGTGCAAATTTCGTGAGAAAAGTAGGCACTTGTCGAGTGGCTGAAACAGTAGCAGCGGTGGTGGCTGCGGGCACCAAACCAGTACCTCCTGTGACCACACCTGTCACTGTGGAGGCTCCAACGACTTCAACAGTCACTTCTTGAGCAATATTTTGAACCACCACAAGCCCTTCTCCCTCTAAAAATTCAGGTAACGCTTTAATAGCGTTAGAAGTATTCAGCGAAGGACCCATAAAACCATTAAAAGCTTTACCCATTTTTGATGCCTGGGACTTAATTGCGGAAACAATTTTATCTCCACCAATCGCTTTAAAGATCTTTTTAAGAACTGCGATGATTGTTCGTTTTATTAAATCCCACACAGCTTTACCGAACTTCTTCACAAATTCTACAACTTTTTTAACCATTTTTTTTGCAATCTCAGCTCCCTTTTTGGCACCTTTTTCAAGCTCTTTTCCAAACTTTTTGAGATTTGAAGGTATCCGCTTCAATTCTGCAACCAGCTTTTTTGTCTCTTTAGCAAGTGCGGAAGGAGCTTTTTTTATCTCCTTACCAACCTGTTTTGTGTGTTTCACAATGTTCTTAGGGGCTTTTTTTATCTCCTTGGCAATCTGTTTTGTATGCTTAACAACGTTTTGAGGGGTCCGTTGAACTTCTTTACGGATATCAACAGCCTCCTTTTTTATCGCGGAGGGGATTTTCTTAATCTCTTTTTGTAACGTTTTCGGAAACGTCTTAATTTTTTGAGGTACTTTCTTAATCTCTTTTCGCACATTTTGAGTCTGCTTTTTAACGTTACTTGGAGTTCTCTTAATTTCCGCAACCAGTTTTTTAGGCTGTTTAATAGTATTAACCGTATGTTTAGCCACCGTGGTTACCTTTTTACGAGCACTTTTGAAGGCTTTGGATATAGACCATCCAAACCCTTCAACATACTCATACCCATGGTAGGGAACCCATTCCCCAAATTCCGAGTAAGCCACTTTACGTCCGTCTAGTACCAATACACTCATAACAGACTCCCTATAAGATTGGTATCAGCTGTGAAGCAAGATGTCTAACTTCGAATCCAATCGGTTTATCCTTAACAATTGCATCGATAACTAACTCTTTTGCATCGGGCTCCCCTTTATTTCGCTCTTTAACTACCGTATAAATATGCTGGAATCCACCATACGGTGAATATTTCACAATCTTGTAGTAAGGTCTTACACCAATGGAGATAAGAAGGGATGCCACTAACAATGCCATATCATCACAATCCGCTTGAGCAATTCCATTTCGGGAATATTGATCAATCAAAGTGACTGGATCATGAATGGTTTCTGCCCCCGCAATATCTCGTACATAACGAATGTTTTTTTGGACCCACTGCCCAATAGCTCTTGCCTCCTCTAAAAATTTGAAATCGGGAATGTCCTTCACAATATTCAATGCTAGATTTCGCACCGCGGGGTGTCTCCCACGCTCTTTTGCTATTTTAGCTAAAAAATGCACAACATCAAAAGACGCTTGGACCCCTGAGGATACTTTTACCAGCATTGTTGCGGGAATATTAATCCCCGAAAAAACTTCTTTTCGCTTTTCAGCGCTCCAAAAGAAAGGTTCATTTGGCATTGAGTTCTCCTTCCTTCTTCTGTATCAATTTTGGAAAGTATAAATACACCATTAGAGAAACTACCAGCACGCCTAGGGCTTTTTTGGTAGAGTCCGAAAGAACGTAGGTTGTGAGCGAAAGTGCCCCCAACCCTTGTTCTTGAATAGTATATGGTAGCATAGGATTTTCCATTACACACTCCTCATTTTGTTACCATTCAAAGTAGTCACGAATGAACTTTAATTTGGGGTTTCGGCCATTCAAAGTAGTCATGAATGAAATTTGGGACCTCTGCCTCGGGTAAAGTGTCAATAAATTTTAAGAGTTTTGTGGGTACCTTCATGTACCAAGTTGTGCCTTCGTTGGTAGCATTATTGACATCCTTGGGGTTTATCCTTCTCCATCTCTTTGCGTGCTCTTGGTACACTTTTGAGGGTTCAGAAGAACTTTTGGGGTATGCAAACCAGAAACCCTGAATTTTCTGATAAACCACTTCGTTACCCGGGTCTATCCATACCCCTGCTTTCATAGGCTCCACAGACTCGCATTCTGGAAGTCGTTTAGGTCCATGTTGGCTTTCAAGCAATTCGGTAATTGACATTTTTTTAGCTTTTGGCGGTAACATACTAAAAATTGACACTCCTAAAGTTTCTAGCGTTCGGCCGTCGAAGATTCCTGGTACACACGAAACAAATCGTGCAAGAGTAATTAGCATATTCACATCTCTTGGTGAGTGTTGTGCAAAGATTCTTCGAGCACACAACAAAAGAACTCCGTTATCCGCGCCTATCTCAATGAAATTTAACAACTCTGATAGTTGTGTTGTAGGCATCAGCTTTTTAGTCAACCACTTTGAAGTGAACACAGGGGATTCTTTATGGTCAAGTAGTAGGGGGGTTACAAGATCCGCATACATATGGGTAGTGAATGACAAAACTGTACACATAACGGCTAGAATTTGAGCTAGATTAAAGGACTCAAGGCTTGTCGCCTCCTCCCATGCATCCGCGAGGGGTAAATCAAACCATGAACCCTCTTGGGGGTTTGATTTTTTTGATTTTTTTGCCATTTCTGCCTCTATTTCCTCAAGTAACTTATCCTCTGGAGTCGGGGCTTTTTGAGTCCTGAAATAGGGTAAATAAGGTAGCAACTCTTTTCCGTAAATTTCTTTTCTCCCATTAGGTCGCGAAAGTTCCAGTCTTGAGAGGGTGCTTTCTCCTACTAATCGTAAATCCTTAACGAGCCGATTAATAGCCTTCCACCCCTCATTTAGGATTTTTACCTCTGTAAGAGTTGTAGAAGTAGTAGGAATATCTCGGAATTCTCCCCCAAGGATTTTTACCTCTGTAAGAGTTGTAGAAGTAGTAGGAATATCTCGGAATTCTCCCCCAAGGTATATAGGAGTACCACCAAAAGCTACAATAAGACTAGAATAGAAGAAGTTAACTACTGGAGACCTAAGCTCTAACTCATATATATTGCCGTCCCTTTTAAGCCTCAAAGGTAGCGACGACCCCGTTATCAGAGTGACCGCGCGCTTGTTCACTTCGAGAGGCCGAGGCTTAAAAATAGAATCAAACTTTAGCAACGCCTCCTTAACGATCGTTTCGAACACCCACGTATCAAACCCTACGCGTTTACCACGAAAATTCTTTTTTGGAGTTTGGGGTAAATTTATCCAAGGATACTCTCCTAGTGCAACTCCTAAAAGAGGAACATACACTCCTTTTTCGGTTTTAAGTTCCCTCGGTAAGCGTTCCCTCGGTAAGCCCTCATGTGTAATTGCCGACTCTACTAAATCTTCAACAGCTTTTACATACTCGGTATACTTATTTCTATAATCTGTCACTTTATCTCTAATACTTTTCACATTCCCGTAGAATCTAATATAATTGTAAACTTTAGTGGCTCGCAAAGCGTACGTGGGTATGTGCTTTGGTACGCTGATATCGTAATCCCCTGCGAGACTTGAGTATACCGCAGGTTTCGTCCCCTTGCGTTTGCCCATGCTCGCTTTGTACTCCAGGAATGGTTTTATAGGGTCGATTCTTTTACCATCACCCTTGTACGCCGAAGCACTCGCGTGGAGAAGGTCCAGATACCTCTTTAACCCCTCGGGGTCCTCGTAGAAATCTCTTTCATCCGTCATTTCGAGCTTCCTTGAGAGTTCCCCTCTCCTCCTTGTGACGTCTTTTTTTAACTCTTTATCACTCTCCTTATCCATTAGCTTTTTATGCAATTTTTCTAGACTTTCACTAGTACTTTTTGAGTTCATAGCTGCTAACGCAAGTAGATAAGTGACCTTGTCTTTTTTAGAATTTCCAGTAAAAAAGCTTACTAAAATGTCTCGATAAGGTTTTAAAAAGTGCTTCTTTTCAAGGATTTTATCTATCTCTCCTTTTGTTAAATTCTCCGAGAACTCCACTTCGTTTTTGTGGTCTGTAACGTCCACTGATAACTTTTTGGGAATAGGCTTATCGAGCCCAAAAAGCTCATAATATAAATCCGTCTCCCCAAACTCATCGATTAACCACGGACTTTCGTCCAACACCTCGGGTAATATATTTTTCTCGAAGTTTATAATTATTTTTTGTATTTTGTCTTTTGAATCTTTGGATTTAAGATACTCTGCCATGACCCCCAGTATTTCGAGAACTTCCTTAGAGGACTCAACTTTAGTGAGGTCCTCAAGTCTCCTCAAGGTTTTAACTACGTCCCCTGGCTTTGACTCCCCCCTTGTGGATCGCATCCTCGCTACCATCCAAGGTGCGAGTTTTCTCAGGACAAACCCCGACTTCCGCACTTCTTCTTTCGAAAGTTGGCTTAAAAGCTCCTCTTTAGAAAGGCTCTCATCGGCAGAGGGGTTTTGTAGCCTTTGCGACCTTGAGATATCTTGCTCTTGTAAATATTTCCATAGGAAGTGCGTAATCGGCCCACCCGCTCCACTCAAGATATCTTCTAAGGTCTCTTGAAAATTAACTACGTCAACCTTTAGGTACTCCTCATTAATCACAATATTATTTAGCACTTCTAACACAAAGTCCGCAAGATTTTGAGGGTCGTTTAGTAACTTGTATTCCACCGAAAAACGGGCATTTTCAGTCTCTTTATCTGCCATTGCCTTTTCATACCAACTTTTAGTAGCCTCTTTAAACGCTTCAGCGATAGCTTTTTGGGTATCATCCTTAAGGGTGGTGTAGTACGCCACTCTTCGTAATTGATTGTAGACTCGTGTAACGAGGTAACTTTGGCGTAATGTTACCGGAGAATAAATATTTTCTGCCCCTTGAGTGAAGTTTTTTTGTGCCGCGACCAAAGCTTCTCTAAGATATTTAAACTTTGCGTAGGTAATATCCCCCTCTTTAACCTGCGCCCAGACGTCCTTAAAGGCAACTTTTCGGTCACTGTAATTGTAGGCTAAATCGCGAAGAATCCCTTCATCTCTTAAGTTAAGGAGAATCTCGTGAATCCCTTCAATAATTTTTTCATTTTTGGAAAGTACCTTTTTAACAAACGTTTTTACTATAAGGGGTGTTTTGGTCACCTCCTCAGCCCCTCCTGTAAGCTCATACTTTCCGGTGGAGACTAACTCAGTCCCTTCGGACCCTTCGAGGATTAGCAGAATAGGTGAAACTCCATAAGGCAAAAGATACATTCGGAGCTCGGCATACCTCATTTCCTTGGTGCCTAAGTTTATAATAACTTTTCTGTGCTCCGTAGTTATTTCTAAATTCCCCGTGCCCTCTCGGATGATCTCCACTACCCACCCGTTAGACGCGACCTCTGGAGCCTCGTGAACAAATTTTATACCCTCGCGTACCATTACTTCCGCATATTTAGGCGGAACCGTTAGATGCCCTGGACGTATTTTTTTTGCCTCCTCAGAGAGGGCCTTTAAAGCCTCCATAGAGGTCGTAATCTCATTTAAAAAATCATTCAAACTGTTATCGCAAGTACCTTTAGTGTTACCAAGAAATTCATTTACAAGCTCTAACGTTTGGCTGCTACCCTCTACAGGGTTATATAAAAAATCTCCTCTGTTCCTGTGACACGCGGTGTATAAAGCCGTATGGTAGGCCTTCAAATCCTCGTGAATCTTGGACTCCCCACGTCCCCCATCACCCATCATTAGCGGAGCAATGCCCGCAAAGAGGTCAGCTCTTAAGCCCTCAAGGGATCCCGTAAGCGTCGTAGCCCCCTTCAAAAGGACCTTTAAATCCTTTCCCGCTTCTTTGAGTATCCCCTTGATATTGGCTACCTGCAAGTATGGCCTAGTGGAGAGATCTATCGTCATGTTATAAGACTTTTCATCTTTAGGGTTTGCTTTAGGTTTTGCTTTAGGTTTTACTCTCACACGTTGGGGAACTTTGCCACCGTCCAAAAGATTCTTGAGGTCTCGATCCTGTGATTTTAGCGCGGAATAGGTACTCCAAAGTATATTAATAACTCGGTCCTCGCCTTTTGTAAAAGGGAGCCCCTTAAAATCTTCTAGCGATGGTAACTTACTTTTTTTTACAAGTTTACCCAAACCTACTTTTGAGACCTTTGCTTCACCCCGAGATATTTCACCCCTTAAACGGCTCCTTTGTTTTTTAGCTTGGCTTGTCTTTCCTTTAATCATCTTTCGCCCTCCATTAGTATTTCATCATCATTTGTTATTGTAGCATATTTTAACACTTTTTTGACCCTAGCTCTTGCCAAGCCTTTGATCCTGTGATAACTTAAAATTGAACAACTCAAGAAAGGAAACATTATGACTCCATATTTTGTACGTTATCTCCCTCAAGTTGGGGAAACATCAGAAGCTTCTGAAACTCGTGGACTCGGGAAAGTCGTTAACACGTTGACAATTCAACGTATTAACACCGACGAGGAAACCGCCGCAGAAGAGCCAGTCATCATTCAACTCATGAATGTGGTATTGTGGCAAGGCCATCCGATACCCGAACCCCTTCCACTTGAATGTTTAGCGCATGTCGAGCCCATTGCAGAGCAGTACGAAAGACATCAAGAAGAAGCTTTTGGGCTAGAAGAGGAAGAAGAGGAAGAAGGCGAGTATGAGTATGATGGAGAAGGTGAAATTGAGGGTGAACAACTATGATTTATCATCTCAAAACACGCATTCACGCTGTAGAAAAAAGAGTTGAGGACCCTCATCTTAAAGATGCAAATGGGCAGCCCCAATCATACGTCACACGAATGGCATATCTTATCCCCGAAGAAGGTCAAGTCTGCCCTTTTTTAGATGAGTATGCTATTGAAGGTCGAAATGTGGAGCTAGGAGTGATTTTCGAAGACTCTCGATTGGGTCACTCCAGAGTGGCTATTCAAGCACCTTTTGACCTCTGCCCCGAGTGGGCGATTTTCGTGATGGGTTTTCATGTGTCCGAAAAAATCTTCGAGATGTGTAAGGCTGGACATACACATATAAATCTCAAAACTATGACAGACGATGAAGAACAAACAATTCTAAACCACGAAGATTAAGGGTGGCATAATGATTGACTTTGAAGATGACAAAGATGAAGACCAAGACGAAGATGATTTAGAGTCCGACGATGAAGACGGGCTAAATGTTGATATCGAGGGGTTTGGAAATAACTTTGGTGGCAGTCCTGAAACCACAAAAGCCGTTCAAGGCACGCCTACAAGGCGATTTCATATAGAGCCCAAAATTACAATCCCTCGCTGTGAGGATCCCTTAGGTTATTTTGAGCACGTAACAGCGCACTACGAGCCTATCTGTAATGGGTCCATCGAGCATCGGATCCTAAGGGAAGACAAGTACCTTGCTACCCTTCGACACCCCACGACATGGGATTCCTTAAGGGATCGGTATGGTGGAGGTTTCTACGAAATTGTGTCTTATGGGTTAAAAAGAGGGGCTAAAAACAAAGGCATTTTAACACGCACAAAGATGTCGCTAGAGGGGGATACCAAGGCTACCCAGCAACAACAGCAACAACAAATGCACTCACAAAACCCCTTGCAGTCTTCACCATTACTGGAGCGTATCGTGGAGAAATCCTTGGATCGTGCGCAAGCTCAATCCCAAATGCCTCCACCACCCGTGCCTCCACCCCCAGCTGCGATGGATTGGGGTGCAATCATGGCAGGTGCTGCAAGCATTTTGGGGGTATTGACTCAAAAACCAGCTCCTCAAGCTAGTTCCGAGAGTACCTTGTTACCACTGATGTTGGATATGATGAACAAAACTAATCAAATGCAAACTCAGATGATTAGCACGACTATTCAACAAATGAGTGAAAACAATCGCCAAGCCATTGAACGATTGGCAGAAAAGCTTTCAACGCAGAATGCTCCTCAACAAAACCCCTCAAACACAAATCCTATGGAAATGATGTTTAAAGGGATGGAACTTGCTGAAAAAATGGCTGCAAAATCCGAGCAAAAAGCACTCCAAATTATGCAAATGGGAGGAGCCCCCTCAGAGCCCGAAGAGAAAAAGGACAGCCTCATTGATACTTTAATTAAATCTATGGCTCCCGCAATACCCCAACTTATTGCATCGGGAGCACTAAACGGCTTAATGCCTAAAGCGGCTACTCCTCAAGCACAACCAGCCCCTCAACCTCCTAACCCTCAAGCACAGGCAAGAGCCCAAGCGGAGGCACAAGCCAGAGCACAAGCGGAAGCACAAGCAAGGGCTCGGTCCCATGCAGAGAATCAAGCTAAAGCTAAGGCTCAAGCCCAAGCCCAAGCCCAAGCCCAAGCCCAAGCTAAATCTTCCCCAAAACCTCAAGCCCTAGTCCCCGCCAAAGCACCTCAAGCAGTGCCACCTCCACCTCCCCCAAAGGCTCCTACAGCCACCGCTAGGGGTAGCGTGATTCCGAGCACTTCCGGGCGAGTGCAGTTTCCAAAGAAAGAGCCAGTAGCTATCTCCTCAGCCCCTTTAGATACTTCACCGCTTTCACAAGAGGAGATGGAGCTACTCGCACCTCAATTCGAGCTATTTTTAGCGGGTTTGACAGGGGGCCAATCAGCACTTCAAATTGCTCAAAGCATAAAACCTTCCTTGACCATACCTCCAGCGGAGTGGGTGACTAAATATAATCATCACAGATTATTGGCCACTATTAACTCCCTAGGATTTCCTTTTGCACCAGAGCAAGAGGCCTTAGTGAAAGACGTATATACTCACCTCAAAGCAGTGTAGGCCCCCATGGAATTATACCCCTCCCAAAAGTTAGCACTAAAATTCTTACTCAAACGTAAGAAAGCGATCCTTGCGCTAGATATGGGAATGGGAAAGACCATTATCAGCATGTTATGGGCCTCATATTTTCCTCGCACCATAGTGGTATGCCCTGCGCCCCTCAAAGATGTGTGGCGTAGGGAGTACGCAAAGTTTTTACCTAATACTTTTGTGTTAATAGTAAAGGAGCCTTCGGATTTAGCTAGGGCAAAGTCTCTTATTGAGAAACATAACTGTGTCATTGTGATGAATTATGAAACCCTCTCAAAAGCGGCTCTTTGTCTTCCTCTATTTAAGGCAGCTAAGAGCGTCATTGTGGACGAGGCGCACGCATTTAAAAACATCTCAGCGAAGAGAACAAAGATGTTTTATAATCTAATGAAGGAAAGCACTGCAAGGCTCTGTTTGCTCACAGGAACTCCCATCACAAATCGAGTGCCAGAGCTTTACATGCTTCTGAAGTTATGCGATACCAAGCAATATAAGCAAAGGCTTAAGTCTATATCACCGACATTTAAAGACTTTGCCAAGAAATTTGCAGTCCCCGAAACAAAAGTTGTAAATGGCGTACCCATAGAGTCCTTCACCGGTGTTAAAAATGTAGAAGAATTGCAGAACTTTATTCGTACACGAATGCTTCGCATGGATATTGGAAGTTGCATTGAGCTTCCGCCTCTCGAAATGATATATATGCGAGCGGAGGTCTCCCCACAAAAACTTTTAGAGGCGGATAAGCGACTATCGGAAGCGTGGGAAGCATGGAGAGCCGGCAAGAACGATGATAATATGACCGTGGCTAAGCAGAACATGGCAATTTTAAAAGTTCCTACCACCTTAGGAATCATTAAAAAGCATCTCGGGAAAGGGGAGAGCATCGTAGTCTTCTCTGATTTTATCTTGCCTTTGCAACAAATAAGTGGATGGCTGGCTAGAAATGATATAAAATTTGGAATACTTGCAGGCCCCGCGAACGAAAAGACAAGGAAGGCTTCCGAAAAACTATTTCAACTCAAAAAGATAAGAGTACTTTTATGCTCTATTTCGGTGGGTAAGGAAGGATTCACCCTAACTGCGGGCAACATACTTGTGTTTAATGACCTCTCGTGGGTCCCCGCAAGAAATTCTCAATCTGAACGTCGAATATATCGACTAGGGCAAACAAAACCCTGCAAAGTGTACAAAGTGCTTGCGGGAGATGTAGACAACCGAATTTGTGAAGTTTTAGAGGAAAAGAACATCACCATCACTACAGTATTAGAGGGGATAACCACTGAAAACCCTTCCCCACCCTCCAAGTAATCCTGAAAAAGAGCCTGTTTCTAGTCTACCCGAAATTTAATGTAAAAAGTACCTTGACGAACGTTCTGCGCTTGTGATATGTTGAAAGTAACAATTATTCTAGAGTGGGGGGCATATGAAATTAGATTTAGCCGAGTATTTTTGCACGCTGTTAAGTGGTGCAAATGAAATACATACTGGTGGCGGGGATATCTCGGGATTCTCAAGAAAAGTAATGACTTTCTTCCTTGTGATCGTAAAGGAAGAAAAAGCTCAAGCCGAGTTCTTATGCAATAAGCTTGAGTATTTAATCAATAGGTATAAATATAGTGTGGTAAACAGCATACTTCTAAATAGCGTAGCGGACGCTTTTTGGCTTTCAGCTCAAGAGAATACAGAGCAAGAGGAATTCTTGAATATCGAGAATATTCTCCACGTCACCAGTGAGCTTGTTACCAACGAGAACTTAAGGGATATTTGCATATTCGTATGTCACAATGCAAATAGTTTAATACTATTTCCGGCTTGCTCGCCCAAGGATCGCTCCCGCAAGAAGAATTGCGAAGAGTATCCCAGCTCCTCCTACCACGAAGGGTAGCGGATTCTCACGAGCCTCTCGAATCTTCTTAGCGATTGCTCCCTCCGCTTGCTTATTGATTTGGTCATTTATTACTTTTTGAACGTTCTCGTCTTTTTGAAGCTTTGTAAGAATGTCTGCTTTTGTTGCATCCATGGCTCCTTGCCCCCCAGCTTTTACCACATTCAAAATTTCCGTCCATGCGTTACCAAAATCCCCATTAAATGCTTTCATAAATCCTCCTTATACTGCTAACTTTTGGTACATATACTGCAAATACGACTTGCGTACAACTTCTTTTCTCAAGTCTAAATTCGTAAAGTTTTCGGCCAGTTTGGCTTTGGGGTTTGATTTGTAACCCACTCGTGCATCCAACTCATCCTCCATGGTTACCCATAGCTCCTCGGCGTCTACCGTCATGAGGTGGTCAAGAGCCATAATTACCATGGCATAATATATAATACCAGCTCCTTGAAGCATGGCTAGGCCTTTAACCTTTGCCTCTTCATCCCCCTTCGTGCCTTCGATAGTTAATGTTTTATGGGATTTTAGTAGCCTAAAATTTTTCATATTTTTATCATGGAATGCGAGTACCAAGTTTGACACACAGGACCCTGCGGATTGTATATTTGAGATTACAGAAGGCTGTTTTGTGGTGGATACTTTTGCTAAGATACTCCTAGAGTTTAATGACTCATCGAGGTACAAATTTTTTGCTCGTTGGCCTAGGCGGGAGGGGTTTCTTTTTATTTTCAGTGGCCACTGAAGATAGTCCGAGAATTTTTTATAATCTTTTACACCCTTAAGAATGCCATGATACTTTATATAAAAAGCATTTACCTCTTTTTTTGACTCCTCGAGTGAGGGTACAAGAATTCCTGCAGCGTCTAATGCTATTTTTATATCATACTGAAGCTTGTCAAGACCCCTATCTCCGAATAGGGAAAACCTCCTAGCTTTGGGTATAAATGCCTCAAGGTGTGCTCGAATGTAATGAGAGCTATTCTCCACCGGGGAAGAGAGCTTTTTATCCTCAAAGTCTATCTTGAAGAAGTCTGTCAACTCCTTGTCGATCTCGTTGAAGAATGACTGCATCGTACCCCAGAAATTAGATAAAGATTCCCTATTTTCTTTGGAAATCTCAGAGGGGATCTCGATACCCTTCTCCTTTGAGGTCTGTAAAAGTTTTTTGGCTATCTCCGCAAATACGAGTACTCCTTCTTCACCCGTTTGAAGTATCCACTCATATAAGCCCTTATGTAATATAAAAGCTATATCCTTAATTTTTTTTAAATCTTGGTCTGGGTCTTGAGGAGTATCCACCCGAATACTTTTGCTCCCCTTTTGGGTATCGCCCGTATCACGGTCAAAAGAGTCTAAAAAGCCGTCAAGTACGAGGTAAGCAGATTCGGTAGACTTGTATTTTCCAAGGTCCCTCTTAACGTAGTTTATAACCCATTTGCGGGATTCCTTTTTTAACTCCTTTAACTCCTTTAACTTCTTCATATTTTCTTTAGACATACGGGTACCTAAGTACTCTGCAAGCCTCATAACAGCATCCCTCTTTACCTGCTTACTTTTAGAGTTAATAGAAAACGTCTTAATTAACAATTCTTTAATTTCGTTAGCATCGCTTTCAGCCTCTTTTTTGAGGTCCGCTAAATCCTCTACCGTATCCTCTACTGCATCCTCTACTGCATCCTCTACTGCATCCTCTACTGCATCCTCTACTGCATCCTCTACTGCATCCTCTACTGCATCCTCTACTGCATCCTCTACTGCATCCTTTATACACATAAAAGATCTCAAGTACTCTTGAGTAATCTGGGGTGAAAAAGGAAAGTTTGTACTTCCATTCGAAAGGGTAAGAAAAAAGTAATCTCGAATCTTTTTTCTATTTTTATGGTCGTAGGGTGTCGTAATATTTCCATTTTGTAGAATTTCGGATACCATATACTGAACTTCTGAATAATCTAGCGTTGCAATATAATCCATATACACCGTTGTCATACCCACAAACGCATCTCTGATATACCTTTTTTTGAGTATCTCTGCCAAAGCTTCAAGCTTTTTGAGGTCCCCTTTTAATTTCTTGCGTTGTGTTGAAAACGGTGAACTCGTTCTCCCATCGTGTATGTAACGCAGGTACTCCTCATCTTTTAACGCGTATGCCAAATAAGCGAGCCTATTAATAGCACTTCGAAGTTGCTGTAAGATATACTTTTCTTTATTTGTATCCCCAATTTCGCGTATTCCTTGGTTCAGCGCTTGGGCATGCTCCATGGCCTCAAGGGAAGACTTTTTACTTCTATTTTCCGAAGGATTTGCACGAACCCCCAAATCGTCGTGTGGCTTAATACAAAATTTGTACAAATCTAATAAATATGTATGCCCTGCATTCCTTAGCTTCACACTGTGTCTTTTTAATTGTTTCTCAAAAAGGTCTGCTTCCTCTTTGTAGTGCGGTGGTAAAGTAACCTTCATTTTTTTGCACCTCCTCTTTTGAGTTTAGCACAAAAAAAGGATCTACCTATTAGTTACTTAACTTTAGCAATGAATTTATGGATTCTGTCGGCCTCCTCTATTTTTTTCCCGAGTTCCTCGTCATCCATCCAATACGCACCTTTACGTCGGTGAGGTGCTTTAGACTCGCAAACGACTTCGAGGTGTAGCGAAGCCGCTCGTTCAGAAAGCACATCGAGCCCAATGCCTATTTTTTCCTTTAAGGTATCTACCTCTCGTACTCGTGCAGATGAAAATGCGGATAAATTCTTTTCATTTAAATTTTTAGCTTCGTAATTCCACGCATGTACTTGACCCATTAGCGCTGGTGTTGCCAGATCTCTCAATCTAGCTTGCAAAAAGTCCTTCATGGCATATCCCCTTGAGTTTTTTGTAGTTCACTTTAGAGCCTACCACAACACTTAAGCATTGTCAAAGGGCTCGGAAAAACACCGTAGGTTTAGTTCAATTGACAATTGACTAATTGACAAATTTTTTTTTTGATTATAACATAAAGACTGGGAGTAACTTCCTGTTACAAAAACCCTTGACATTAATTTTCAATGGTGTATAATGACTGCTAGGAGGTGGACATGACGTTTGTGAACACACGAGAAGCCTGTAGACAGTTAGGAGTTCATCCCAATACTTTAAGAAACTGGGATAGGACAGGAAAGATTAAAACGAGGAGAACTCCAGGAGGGATTAGGCTTTATGAGCTATCCTCCTTGGATGAAGCCTCTTCTAAAAAGAAAATCATTTATGCCCGTGTTAGTTCTCGTAACCAAAAAGAGGACTTAACAAAGCAGATTGAATTTTTAAGAGTTCGATTCCCGCAACACGAACTCATTGAGGATATCGGGAGTGGCTTAAATTTTAAGCGTAAAGGTTTCTGTAGCCTCGTCGAAAGAATTCTTGAAAAAGAGGTCTCCGAGGTTGTTGTTGCGCATAAAGATAGACTTAGTAGGTTTGGATTTGAACTCATAAATCTTATTGCAAAGAAGCAAGATTGTGAAATTGTGG
>Ga0316608_1000655_pt1 | contig 15302 bp, 19 predicted proteins | sample MIS2016152B_MG_FD_207673 | JGI IMG/M metagenome (GOLD analysis project Ga0316608, IMG submission 207673) | Microbial mat bacterial communities from Middle Island sinkhole, Lake Huron, Michigan, United States - MIS.2016.152B | ecosystem: Environmental > Aquatic > Freshwater > Lake > Sediment...
TTCACCTCAAATCCTTCATTTTCAGGGCGCTTGCCCCTGTTGACAGGATATCAAGGGTTCCATAGGGAGAGATACTGACAAACATTGTGGGATAGCCAGTATCGACCATCCGCCAAATCGACTGACGGCTGTGACCGTGACGGATTCATGGCGGTTTTCAGAGAATTGTCCGAGCAGGAAACCCAGATACCGCAACGGGTTTGCGGCGATGGAAGCGCTGGCGTCCAAGGTCATCCCAGGCTTCATCCGCAACAACCATTGCAGGATGAACTGTAGCTGCTGCACGATCCACTTATTCCATTTCTGCCGCCAACGCTGTAACGTTCGTGTGCTGAAGTGCTCCTGCAGTGCATTTGATTCGTGTTGACCGGATGCTATTTCCTGTTGCGTGCTGTGATCTGCCCGCTGCCATTTGTAATGGTTTGGTGGGATAAGAGAAAACACCTTGCCGCATAAAACACAGCGGAATCGCTGTACACGGACGCCGACAACCCAGCCAATGCCCTTCCGGTAAACGGATTTGCGCGGATAGTTGTCATGTCGATGGAAACGTACCGCTTCCGAACACCCCTCACGCTTGCAGCGGCTGGGTCGTATGGAATGAGGCAAGATACCTTTATCGTAGATTTGCTCAAGAATCTTGTTAGAAACCGCATGATGCATTATGATGTAGTAGGCGTGAAACGGTGTATTTGACGGTCTGCATCACTTTGGGGGTCCAATCCGTGAGTGAGGTGCATTCCGCCGGGTTTCACGCCTTTTCATATTATTTTACATCAAGCCGCCATCCTCAGTAAATCATTCCGCCAACCTACATGAAAAAAATCGGCCGCATTCTCCGCCATGGGGAGTGCGCGCCGACAACAAGCGGACATCCCCTCGAGGCCTACTATGATGACGAGTGGCATATAGGCCGGGTGGAACACAACGGGACGGATTACTACTTCTATGGGCCGGGCAAGCCTGTGCTTTCCATCATTGACAAAGTGAGAGTGAGGCAGGAAATACGATGAAAAAGTACGCGATGGCTACCATTTTTCTCGCTTCTGGGTCAGTCCAAGTTGCAATTCGCGGAAACTATAGCACAACTCCATTTATCTCAGACTTTCAGAAATATGGTAAAGGGAGTATTTCACAGAATGGAATTACTATTTTTCTAAAACTCCCGCTTAGGGCTGATGATGCAAATGATCTTATTGCGTTTGTTTACAACTGGTTCTTGACTAATGGGTGGGAACCCTACTCTCGTAGTGAATCAGGAGCAACAGATCTGAGGTTCGCGTACGAATGATAACTGTATGTCCGTTAATATGTCATAGCGGACATAGAAACAGAACCACCCCTTGCGCGATATCAGGCCATATGGATAGGGGGAAGGGGGTACATCACCCCTTCCCCCTATTTCTTTATATTGATGCTGGCCACAGCGTTTTTCCTAATTTGGTGTCACTATTGTCGCGTTATACTGCCTTTGGTTTTTTGTTCCTGTGTTTGCATCAGTTCGCTTTTTCCTCTTTGCGCTTTTCGAGCTATCTTTTCTATTTGTTTGGCTTTGTTGCTTAATGTGATGAATTTCACTGTTTTCGGTGGCTTGCATCATTTTGCGTCATGGATATCACGGCTTCTCTTTATCCAGGTTCGCACGTTCTTGATACAGCTTTCGACGTTCTTGATCGGCGCTGATGTACACGCCCATGCCTTCTCTTGGACCAATAGCATGAATGATTGCATCGTTCTCGATGACTTCATACACGATCCGCAATGAAGCGTTGTCAAAGTAAACTTTCAGACATCCCGCAAGATTTCTGTCTGCCATATTCTGCAATGGTCTTCCGAAGGTTGGAGCGGCACGCATAATGGCTTCTGCTTTTTCGGAAAAATCAAAGCCCTGATCGACAGACAACGTGGCCAGAAAAGCTTCTGCTGATTGAGATATAACAAGATTATAGGGCATTCCCATTTTCCTCCTTTCTCTAGAATGTCGGTGGTACTTCTCCCTCGTGGAAAGGGCAAACTACTCCCGTTATTCGGATTTTATCACTGTAAATTACTACTGTCAACTAGAATAAAGAAATTATAAAGATTTAATATTGGAAATAAAATTTATTTTACTTATTATTATTCATAAAACTTTGACAAAATCCCTTAATACCTTTATAATAGCACTTGTATTCACCACCCCCCTAACGATTTCACAACAGGACCATGCACTTGAAGGCCCACGTGTATTCTTAGTTTTCAGTATTACAGCTGTGTTTGTACCTTTCTTCAGCGCTTTGAGAGGAGCGATCAAAATGTTCAGATTTTCACGCGAAAACATTACAACAGCGACAAAACTTGCCCAAGATTTTAAGAACACCCGAATAGCAGTCGACGAAAAAGGTTACCTTATTCTTTTTGTAAACAATACCCCCGTCATGGCACTTGTATCCATGCCCGTATTTGAAGCATCTATGAATCTTTATGAGCGTCAAGAAAATGAGGTAATTGCGCTCGAGGTGGAAAGTGCCAAGAAACTGGGTGCCTATCGGAATTTCGATTTGAATGCATACCAGGAGATGCTTAAAAAGAAAAGGGAAGAGCAGTCGATGATAGAGGCTTAACGATAGTAACGGATATAGGGAGAGGGTGTAACTTAAGTGTTACACCCTCTCTTTATTGACAGTGATATGCACGGACGATAACATGGGGCATAGGCAGAATCTCAAGAAACTCTTTTTGATAAGTGGGCATCCCACGGCAATGGGGCGTCCGCTATTCTTTTGTTTCGGGTCCGTTCCGGGATATCTGTTCATTCTGAATTTCCAGTGGTCCAAATTTTACGCTGAACGATGGTACCCGGTATGAAAAGGGTGGTGGCGGTACGCCATAGCCCACGCAGATAAACGTCATGACATCGCGCGTAAGGCCAAGCAGCATTGCCAATACAATGAACAGGGCGATGAGCAGTGTTGGATGTATTCCTGATGAGTTCGCGTTCTTCATTTCGTTCCCCTTTCTTTTTCATGAGTGAAGGCTTGATCGCGTTCTTACAATCACATAGTGCGTTGCCTCCTTTTAGGGAGAATATCATAATGCCGTTGACACTTCGGGTACGCTATACATCAGCGGCTTATTTCCCCTAAACAGCAGAGTATCACAAAAAATTTTCACTTCTGAAACGGTCGTGGTGTTCTCGTTTCACGCTGGAATATTCATCTCTGCGCGCGCAAAACAGAGAGATGAATAACTTTCACCTCTCTTAATTCGGTTCCAGAGCAAAAGACATTAAAAATGGAAAACGACAGGCATCACGAACAATCACCGGCCATTATAAATCGCCATCGACATAACATAGGAGGTCGCAATGACCATCATTTTCCGTGCGTGTGATGCCCATCATATGTCACAGCTACAACATCAATTACATGTGCCCGTTCTTGTCCTTTTAAAAAACGTTTCAGGCACGAATGGGCTTGCTTTCCCAATGTCACCCGGCCGCATATCCTCTTTACATCCGAGCGTCAGGAAGGCATGGCGCTGATCCTCCTGATAAAGGATAATACTGGACCTTATTGAAAACCCCGCCTTGCTCTTGTCAAACGGGAAGATACCTTTGGCGTTCTTGTTCAGGATGCCGGGCATATGTTTCAGATCGAATATGCGTTCCCGGCAATACTTTTCATACTGCCTTGACCTCCGCAGATTGTCATCCGTGATTTCCCCGTTCAGGATTCGCCGGAAGACCTGATTGGCGGGCATCTTTGCGTATATCGTGTCATCCAGATACTGAATGCCAGTCAGATGCTTGAAATTTGCGCTGCTGAATGAAAGGATGAATTCATACCCCTTCGACAAGGTGATGTGAAAGTCCTGGTTGTTTACTGTCTCATATGCTCGCGCAGCCAGGTAAATTTCACACTCTTCCATTTTCCCCACAAATAAAGAATCAGTCCCGGTTTCCCCGAGACTGATCCATGGTGGCTTTTTCTTTCGGGTTACCCCTATTCAGGACCGGCATAGCACTAACCGTTACGGGACCTCCATGCATACCCCCTGACAAGGATGGCACTTCGCAGGTCACCTTTATTGTACCCTTGTGGTGACATCAGATCAAGGGATCCTCGCGCATAAAGATATTTCGGAAAGCAATGCGGGAGTATATACACCGCGAATAGGCCGCTAATGCCATGGATATGTCGCACAGGTCGAACTTACTCAGATTTGACGGGGTTGTCAGGGTAGCCAAGAAAACCAATCACTATTTACAACATGCTGAAAACCTGAGCAAACAGTTGGATGCAGGCAGTTAGACAAACATCAATGACAGCATACAGAAGAGGACCACCCCTCACGGCAAATTGGGCTGTAATGGGAGATGGGCAAAGAACCTGTATCCATCATGGGTACCGCGCGCGCGCGGGTGGGATCTGCCCTTTATGTACCTTAGTTGTTATAGGTTGTTTTTAGTTGTTATGTCGAAGCCGAAAACGCTTTTATACCAATCGTTTTCAGACCTTATCGGAACGGATATTACGCCTTATCGGAACGGATATTACGCCTTATCGGAACGGATATTACGCCTAAGGAAACAATTATTGCCATGTTTCTTTAATGATGATATTGTGTATAAGAAACATCTACAATATATGTTTTATGGAAAAGGAAAGTCATTATGATAAAACAGCAAAAACCTTATTAAAAAAGAGTTTCACGTGTTTCTGCATCATGTGTATAATCCGTTCTGATAAAACCGTATAAACATCATAAACAAAGCATTACATGTGTATTCAGTGGAGAATAAAAAAATGGAAACAAGGAACGAAAAAAAGTTGAATAAGGAACTTCCTGTCGTAATAGGAAAGGACTTGGCGCAGGCGAGATTCACCATGAGCCTTTGGGAGCGGCGCTTGCTTTATGTTGCCATGTCCAAGCTGAACGCCAACGATACGGTTTTCCCGGAAATCACGTTCTCCCTGGCTGACATGGCGAAGCTGCTTGATGAAAACAAATTTTCAGGGGCAGAAAATGAAGCTATCAAGGAAGCAGCTCATAAGCTTGTTTCAAGGACGGTAGAAGTCAGCGAAAAAGGGAAGTTTGAAATATATCCGTGGGTTACTTACTTCAAACTGGAGCAGACAAAGGCCGGTAACATGATCACAATGGAGTTCAACAGCCGACTTGCACAGCATCTTCTGTATATGCTTGAAAATAAGGGGTACACCAAGTTTCTGTTAAAGTATGCGTTGCCCCTTGGCTCTGTCTATGCCCAACGCTGCTATGAAATGTTCAGGGCTTTGATTTACGAGGCACAACCCCGTGCGGTACAGACTATTGCACTGATGGAGTTCAGGCGAAAGCTGGACATTGCAGATGATAAGTACAAAGGGTACAACATGTTGAAAAAGCGAGTGTTGGAAACAGCGGAACGGGACATCAACCAGAAGACGGACATCTTTATAAAGTTCTCTGAGATTAAGGGCCGGGGAAAAGGCGGCAGAATCGAATCCCTGCATGTATCTGTCATTCTGAAAACGCACATGATTCACGAATATGATAGATACCTTGTCTGGCAGAAAGACGATTTGCTTGATAAACTCCAAACCGTTGCAATGAGCAAGAAGGGGCATCAAATAAACACGAGGGCATTATCAGAATTCGCACATGAAAGCATTGCACGATTGCTGTATGAGGTTGTGAGCGAGAAGATGGATTTATCCGGGATTAACAGTTGTCAGAAATTCTTTGATTATACGCTGTCGCAATGGGCAACCGATATAGGCATGAACCAAATATCAATGAAATGATTTCACAACTTGAAAAAGGGTATAAGAATTCAAGAGGATAATTAGGAGGTGCTGAAAATGACGGTAAAAGAAATGGCGTTTGTCCAGGACATGTTGGCAGCATCTATCAGCGACTTGGAAACCGCCTTTGAGGACTCATCACCGTTCATGCCGATGACAGAATCCGCTCAGCGGACAATCGCCAGGCTGAAGAAGGCCAAGGAGACAGTAACCGCAGCGAATGAAAGAGCGTGGGAAAGGATAGTGCCTTCCAAATGATGCACCGGAATAACAAGGACGGGTCCTATAATATTCGAGGGTATGGAGGAGCTAGGGCCGGTGCTGGAAGGCCCTCTACCGGACGGAAGAAGGTTATGCTGTTCATTACCCAGGAAGAACGAGAAGCCATTCAGGCGTTGATAAAGAACATGCGAGCAAACGAACAGGTACCAAACAAATGAGGCAATACCAAATAAAATCGTTTCAACCTGTAAAACAAAACTGAACTGGACCGTGAAGAGTTACCTCCCAAACCCTTTGTGCGCAAACATGGAATAATGTGGGAACGCGTCTTTCAAACCCGTACTTGAACTGATATCAACGTTCATGGTCACCGATTGACTCCGACCTTGAATGAAAAGACAACAACTGTTCTGACTTCTGGAATTGCTCCCTCAAAAGATCATTTGTATCAATAATTCCCCTGATTTTTGAAACGGTTGAATGCGCCTTTGATAAGTCTGTTCGCAGTTGCATGGTTTCCTTTTGCAATGAGAGGATTTTCTTTCGCAATTTATGGTTTTCTTCCGAACCGGAAGAGAGCTCCAACTGTGCAACCCTCTTCTCCGCGTCCTTTAATTTCAGCTCTGAGTAATCCGCGCGGTGCTGAGCTGATACGCAGGCGTCATATGTGGCCTTGTCCATCGTGACTTCCACCACGCGCCGTGCTTGGCCGAATCCGGCCGACTTCTCACGGACAGGAACGACTGCACCACGCAGCGCCTTCATTGCATCAATTTGCTTCGCAACCTGCCTTTTTTCGTTTTGCATGGCTTCAAGCCCTTGTTGGGCCTTGGCCACTTCCCCTTCAGCCATGGCCGCTTTGAATTGCATTTCTGATAAGTGCTTTCGTTCTGAACCTTCTACACCTCTTTCAAGGCCATAGGGCAATCCAACCACTCGCGCGAAATCAGTCTGAAGGGACTGCAATTCCTTTCTGTCGAACAGTGACTTAGCTGTAAGCCGGTCCTCTTTTATAGGGACAAGGCCCAGGTGCATGTGCGGCGTTTTCTCATCCATGTGAATTGTGGCGTTCACAATTTTTCCGGGGCCATAGCGTTCTGAAAAAAATCTAACTGAGTCCTGGAAGAACGAACGCTGTATTTCAGGAGATAGCGCAGCGAAGAATGCCGTATCGGAAGATATAATGAAGTTGCATAAGACAACGGCATCCTTGCGAACCGTTTGAGTAGACGGAGCCAAGTGAGCGATCCGATCCGCGACTTCTCGGTGGTAATTTATCGCTCTATTGTTCATCAAGTCATAATTGAGACATGACCGTTCTTTGTCGATGTCTGGGTTCGACTTCGGATCCTTCTCACGCTGATTATGCGATTGAATTCCGCGCAATCCCCCTTTTCCTATCTTCATCATATGCACAACAGCAAAGCTCATCACATCACCTCACGGGAAAATACTTCACCTGCAAAGAATGGCCATTTCGCTCTTCTGACGGGAGCGAAGCGACCATTCTTCACAGGTGAAGTATAGCACATTATACTTTGCTTCGCAAAGTCATGTGCCCTGCGGGGCAAAGTGGGTTTACAGGGCACGTATTGTCGGGTTCCACAGAACCTTGATCCACTCAGAAGAGAGATGATTCCCTAAAGAGGGAGAGCTCCTGACTCCTTAAATCAAAACGAGCTCCCGAGGTGTTACTTGTCGCCACTATCGATTTTATTCTGAATATTGCTAAGGGTGAGGTCTTTATCAAATATGAATGTCTTAATACTTTGTTCTTCAACGTATTCTCCAACTTGCCGTTTCACAATACTTTCAGAAACAATACTCTCAGAAAGCAATTCTGGTGTTACTAGAATGGGTGTTGTATCCCCTTCGTATGAAGATATGTATGTCCCTTCCTCTTCTACCGTTGTTGTTTGTTTTACAATCCTATCGGTATCTGTAGCAATTGTTCCCAACTTATAAGCAATGCAAATGCTAATGACACATACTATACACCCGACAATCTTCATTGTTTTCATATAAAGGTCCCCCCTTCGATAATTGTCACAAAAACCAACGGGCTATTTACCTGTTTTGGGATAGACCAAGGTGAATAATTAAAATTATTTTCCCAACTATATTTTTTTGGTCAATCCCCCCCATAATTCTACTATCATAACTTATATTATTATCCCCTAGTAAGTAGTATTGCTCCTTGCCTATTGTATATTCCGCGACAGGTGGCGGAAGAATATTCTTCCTATACATGATATTGTTTCGATAGGCACAATCACTATAGAACGACATTACATCACCCGGCCTGCCAACTACGCGCTTAATGAGACGATTCCCCGCACACGTTGCGACCACAATATCGCTAATTTGAGGGTCTATGAAGCGAAGAGTAATTTTTTCGCATATGACGATGTCTCCTGCGTTTAAAGCAGGAGACATCGATATACCATTCACCTGGTATATTCCAAAAATGTAGTTTTTAATTATTATGGCTATAAACACAACAGACACAATGTAGGTGAATTTTTTCTTCACCGATTATCCTTCCCAAACACCGCCTAAGTGATTACAATACATGCGAATACTCTCATATCGAACCATGCTCCAAAAGGAATTTGAAAATGTCCAATTTGATGTGGCGTGGGCAAGAGTATTCGAATCATTTCCTCCACCACCAGAACCGTAGGCTGACCAGTAAGCGGCCAAATATTGATGGCTCTGGCTAACTGAATAAAAAGACACAGCGGTTAAGTCATATAAAAAACTTGCGGTCTGTGTGAATGAATATTGAGGAGTTCCGTAATAAGACCAAGTATAAGTGGTTGTGGGTTGTTTCATCCATGTAGTTGCCGCAACACCTTGGAATATTGCAGTCGATTTAAGTTCCGTTGTGACTATTTTGAATTCTCTGATAAGCTCAAAACCCCTACCAAGGTCCAGCTTTTGTATCCCTTCTTTTTTGAGATCAAATTTCTCTCTATTTTCCAGAAACTTCTTTTCGCTTAAAAGTTCACGAAAATATCCAATATCTTCCGCTTTAATTGTGTCTGTGCTTGGTAATGCGTAACCAATGCTTTCGGCAATTTCCCCTTCTGCCATCTTGTTAGGAACAGAGGCTCCAACTGTTGTCATTCCACCAAATGAAAGGTTTAGGAACAACGATACCACAATTGCAAGTGAAACAAAATTAACTACTTTCTTCACACTTATACCTCCTATATATTGTTATTTTTGTTTTATATTATTCTTTAATTTATATATTGTCAATAATGTTAAAAAATTATTTTTTATGCGTTGTTTGGGTGTTCACGTGACATTCTATGCTTTTGGTTTAAATGCACGCCACACCCTGTTTTTCTGTGAAATTAGTGATAGAAGACCGTGTATTATCTGCTCTTTCGTGTGAAAATTTGTGGTTATCCAGACATATGAAAGAGGGATAGCCAGGAAACGATTACAAGTGTTCATAGCGGGGTTGTCTGGCGCACTGAAATTGGTCTCTCTAATTGTTGGTGTGTTTATGAAAATATATGAAAATAGTGTTTACAAGTGTTGTTTGGCGGTATAGAATCCGTGCATAGCAACAACAACCACACGAACCACAACACACACAATATGCATAAGAACCACACGATCCACATGAAGTTGATGGAGGAACACGACATGGAGCAGAAATTAGCGGTAGCGGGCGGAATTGTTGTACAAGCATCAACATGCCATGACGTTATAGAGGCGTTTCTTGCTTCCCTTGATGTAATGCCGAAGAGCAAGGACACTTATCGGGCCGGGTTGAAGAATTTCATGTCCTTTATTAAGGAGCGCGGGATACTAAGGGTAATGCGGGCGGATATCCTTGCCTATAAGGCGCACTTGATTGAAACCTGTAGTTCCTCCACAATTTCCATTTATTTGTCAGCCGTGAAGGGGCTGTATACATATTTGGAATCAGAACAGATATGTCCGAATGTTGCGGCCGGAATCAAAGGGTCAAAGCCGACGCGCGGATTCCGAAAGGATTGCCTTACTCCCTCGCAGACTAACGAGGTCCTGCGGATTGAGACAAGCACCCTGGAGGGCAAGCGAAATTATGCCCTGGTAAACCTTCTTGTCAGGACCGGACTTCGCACTATCGAGATCGAACGGGCAAATGTAGAGGACATGCGGCAACAAGGTGGGGAATGCCTGCTGTATATTCAAGGGAAGGGTCGAGATGAAAAGGATGCCTTTGTCGTCCTCACCGAAGCCACGCTGAAGCCCGTCAGGACTTATTTAAGGGCAAGAGGGAATACCAATGCATCTGAACCCTTGTTCACGTCAATCAGCGACAGAAACAACGGTGGGAGGCTTACCACACGAAGCATCCGAAGAATAGCCAAATGTGCCATTGTCGGTGCAGGATATGACAGCGACAGACTGACCACTCACAGCTTACGGCACACTGCCGTTACACTCTCCCTGTTGGGAGGTGCAACTATTCAAGAAGCACAGCAGTTTGCCCGACATTCATCAATCAATACTACCGCAGTATACGCCCACAACATCGAGCGCGTAGCAAAGGCCCCTGAACGACGCATAGACGCGATGCTGGACCCTGAAAATAGTCACACGATCCACAAGAACCACATTAGGTACAAGAAGTACACGATCCACAAGAGCATTACAAAGGAGGAACAAAGATGAGGGTGATATCCGTAGCCGCGCAGAAAGGCGGGGTTGGCAAAAGCACCACTGCACATGCCTTGGGTCATGGGCTGATCCTGAAGGGGCATACAGTCTTATTCATTGATTTAGATCCGCAAGGGAATCTTTCACACACAATAGCAGCTGAAGAGGATGGGGCGACAACGTACGACCTTCTCATGCGAGAGGTGACGGCGGTGGATGCCATTCAACATGCCGGAGGTGGTGATATTATCCCGGCAAATGAGTCCTTGAGTGCTGCTGACATAGAGTTGACGAAAACTGGGAAGGAATACCGATTAAAGGAGGCCCTTCAGTCCATTGCAGACAGGTACGACTATGCCATCATAGACACACCCCCTTCTCTTGGCATTCTGACAGTGAATGCGTTGACGGCAAGTGATATCCTGATCGCCCCATCTCAGGCAGATATGTATTGCTTGAAGGCGATGTGGCACCTACACGGAACCATCGACGCGGTAAAGAAATATTGCAACCCATCCCTTGTAATCGCAGGGATACTTCTCACCCGGCACAATGGCCGAGCGGTATTAAGCCAGGACATGGCCGACCTTCTGAAGGACATTGCCGAGCAGATAGGGACCAAGGTTTTTAACACGACCATCCGGGAAGGTATCGCAGTTAGGGAAGCGCAGGCACGGCAACAGGATATATACAGCTACGCACCGAAGAGCAACGCGGCTGCGGACTATATGGCATTCGTGAATGAACTGCTTGACGGAGGTGTAAACCATGGCTAAGAAAGATTTCAAAAGCGCGGCCGCAACAAGGTTCATGAGTACGGGCACACAAGAGTTACAACAAGCACACGAACCACATGATCCACACGATGAACAAGAACCACATGAAGCAGAACAGTTACAAGTATCCGAAGCAGCTTCCCATACGCGGCCGGCAACTGCACCCACAACACAAGGTCGGAAGGGAATGCGTCTTCCACGAATCAACATGGCTTTTTCCGTTGAAAATCTGGAATATTTGAACCTGGTCGGGCGGCTCGACGGCATCAGTTCGACGGCATACGTGAATCGATTGATTGATGCAGACCGCGAAATAAGAAAAGCGGACATCGAAGCAGCCAAGCGACTGTTGAAGGGCGGCAGATCATGACGGAAGAATTGAAGGTTTATACACTCGACGAAGTTCAAGCCATCGTTAAGGTTACGCAACGGACCCTATATAACTACATCAAGGCCGGAACACTTAAGGCCACAAAGATAGGCAAGTATTGGAGAGTACGGCACAACGACCTCCAGGAGTTTTTAGAAAAAGGAACCAACGCCAAGTAAGGAGGCACACTCATGGCACACTGGCAAGAACTTGCTGCTCTACAATCGGCTTCCGCTGACATCAGCAAGGCAATCCATGCAACTGATAAGACCACATGGGAAGGCGAATATGTGCGGGACATTCTGCAGGGTCTTCTGGATGACATGGAAACGGTAGCTGCCCGAATTGAATACCTGGGTAAGCCTTCTATGGAAGGAACCTTGTATAAGAACACAAGGGGCCGGTATGTTGTCACATATCAAGAGACCGCGGAGGATGGACCCGAACTGACAAGTGTCGCTGGGCGCCTTCTTTGGCGGAACCGTTTTTCATCGCAAATGGCGGTATGCCGGTTGTGATTTCCATCACATCCGTGCAAAACGCACCGCCAAACCGCCACCGCCATCGACAAATACAAATTGTGCAGGAGTACCAAAAGCCCTCCGAATGGCGGTACAGCCATCGAAGGGCTTTTTATTGGTTATATGCCGGAACACATGACAATGCAGGCAGCAAGCCATCCTGACGGAGACTTGGCATTTCATGGAGTAGCGTTGTCACAGATCAGATGTTGCTTCGGCTTATCTCACAGATTTTATTTTCATCTTTCAGGGTTATAGTGGAAGAGGGGAGTCCACTCGCCGATGTTTCCGGAAGATGATTTGTTCCGTAGTGCATTCTGTTTAATATCCTGAAATAAGTCCTCTCGCTGATTTGGAATTCACTTAGGATGTCATAGGGCATTGTGCCTGCAAGATATCGCTCGAGCATCTTCCGTTCCTGCTCCGGATAGAGTTTACGCATACGACCTGCGCCTTTCGGATTCGTCGTCGTCCTCTTGTTCATGGCACCTCCATCAACACACGCAAATGTTGTAATTCTGTCAGTCAATATTCATGTACATTCAACACGCCATTACCCTCAACTGGCGCGGATTCCCCGCTGACGTTCCATGTCTGCGAGAATACTGCTGACATGCCGCTCTTCAATGGCATTGTCGTTCGTTCGTTGCACAAGCATCAGGGCGCTGCCAGCCAACTGGTTCACCATGCGGGGAAGTCCTTGTGAAACGGCATGAATGGTTCGGCAGGCAGCTTCGGTAAAAACCGGCCTTTCCAGACATGCAGTCTGCATCCGGAAATCGAGATGCTTTTGACACTCCGTCGCGCTCAATCCAGTCAGATGAAACTGCATACGAATCCGCTGTGCAATCGGCTCCATCAGATTTGTGTTGAGGGTTCGTCGAAGTTTTCCTTGTCCAGCCAGCACGACGGGAAAAGCGGATCGGGTGCTTTGAGACTCCGTCATCAGGAATCGGACTTCAAGCAGTGTGGTTTCAGGCATCTCGTGCGCTTCATCAATCAGCAGCAGAATATCCCGCCCTCCAGACATCGCACGAGATTCCATCATCTCCCGCCACTGCTGTTTGACCTTTGTGGTGGAAAAGGCCGGAGATTCGCCCATGGCCGTGAGAACTCCGCCGTACAGCTCCTTGACTGACATTCTCGAACTGCTCAGCCAGATGACCTGCCTGTCCGCCTGTAGCTGTTCGGTCGACAGCAAATTGAGCAATGTCGATTTCCCGCTGCCCACCTCACCGGTCAGCACACCCAGCGTTCCAGACTCCACGACATGCTTCATCCGTGCATAGGCTTCCTGCTGTGCAGCGCCCAGAATCTCCACATTTTCCGGTTCAGTCTGAAATGGATTCATCCACGCACCTCCACAGCAGTCGAGTTTCCCTGATTGTGTCCAGCCTCGGCCGTTTTACCGAAAACCGAGAAGACCATCTGTCCATCCATGGCGGAGTCCGCCTTCTCATCTTCCGCCTTTTCTTTCTTGAAACGCTTTCGGTACCGCCCGACTGGGTCCGACGGAATCGCCTTTCCGACAAGGACGTCATTGAAATGGACGTCCGCATCGCTCGGGTCATATGGATCGTAACGAATCTGCACCTTCAGACCACACAATTCGGCGGGAACCTGGTAAATAAGACCATCAAGCGAGATCGTACCCGTTTTGTCCACCTTGCGGGTCTCTTCCAGAAAGAAGAACCTCCTCAATTCCTGCTTGTTGTAAGGCAACTGTCTGACAGGATACCGCCCCATACGAATACAGGGTGGTTCGCCGGTTTCTCCATGCTTGCGGGCATGGTAGTGTTCCTCGAGCCAGTCCTGTAATGCACGATTCAGCTCTTCCAACGTACGGATGAGGTTCTTCGAAATCTTGTTCATGGCAATCGGGAGAAAACTGGTATCCACAAAACCAAACATACGTTCCGCCTTGCCTTTTCCTTGGGGCTTATATGGGCGGGTATGGGAAAGCCGGATGCCGAGTCGCGCACAGATGCGGGCGATGTGTCCGGCACTGAAAGCAGGGCCGTTGTCCGTATAACATTGGTCGGGAATTCCATGCTTTTCAATCGCCTTTTTCAGGCAGTCCTCAAGACTCGGCATCTTCTCATCCCAGTAGAATTGGCCATGGACAACGAATCGACTGTGATCATCCAGAAACAGGCAAAGCTTAGCAAGTTTCCGTTTGTTCGGATTTAACGGATCCGGAAGATACAATGTGTGCTGGAAATCACTTTGCCACATCTGCATTGGCGTTTCGGCCTCGAAACGACGAAAGCCGTACTGGGGAATTTCTCCCTCCGACACCCGTTGCCGGGTCAAGCCTTCCCTGCGGAAGTGCCTCGCCAGCGTACTCGGGTTCACAGAGCCGCGTTCTACGCCATGTTCCTTGTGGAGCAGATACAGGATCGTTTCCACACTCAACTTCGGCATCTCGAGACGAATCGCTTCCGCTTGTTGTAGCACCGGTTCAGAAATGGCCGTTGTCGGTCGCTTTGGTGGAATCGCAGGCATGAGCCCCTCGAATCCACCCCTTTCATACTGTTGCTTCCACCGTTCCAACGTTCGCTGCCCGAAATGTTTGCTCATCCAGTATGGCTCATGCGTCCACGGCTTTTGGACAGCCTCCCGGAACCAGGCACTCACTTCCCCCGGATTCAGGGAGGTGGCTCGGTTCACGACGGGGGCAATGATGTGGAATCTTCCCGCCGCTATCTGCTCTCGGTCTTTTTGTGTCATGCCGGTTCACCTCAAATCCTTCATTTTCAGGGCGCTTGCCCCTGTTGACAGGATATCAAGGGTTCCATAGGGAGAGATACTGACAAACATTGTGGGATAGCCAGTATCGACCATCCGCCAAATCGACTGACAGCTGTGACCGTGACAGATTCATGGCAGTTTTCAGAGAATTGTCCGAGCAGGAAACCCAGATACCGCAACGGGTTTGCGGCGATGGAAGCGCTGGCGTCCAAGG
>Ga0316608_1000657_pt1 | contig 15253 bp, 12 predicted proteins | sample MIS2016152B_MG_FD_207673 | JGI IMG/M metagenome (GOLD analysis project Ga0316608, IMG submission 207673) | Microbial mat bacterial communities from Middle Island sinkhole, Lake Huron, Michigan, United States - MIS.2016.152B | ecosystem: Environmental > Aquatic > Freshwater > Lake > Sediment...
TTATTTTGAAATATTTTTTTAAGTTGATTTTGTTTTGGGAATATGTATAATGATATTAATATTTGTTGCGTCGTTCGCTTTCATCCCACGACTGAAGTCGTGAGCCTTCCCGCTCACAGATTGTAAGAAAAGACAAGGTTATTGTAAATTGTGGAGATATGGATAGTGTTAGTGAAGTTAAGGTAACAATTGGTGATCCTGATCTTTTGAATATTATTGAAGACAAAAACATTGCCGAAACTCATCGAAAAAGAATATGGAGATAATGGGGTCGCTTACATCCCCGACACTGAAGATGTCGGGGTTTTACGCTTATTCAATAAATTATTCACTGGTTCAAAAAGATTAATTGAATTAACAGATACAATAATTGAAATAAAAACCATGTGTCACCCCGTAAAAAAGCAATTTGCAACATGAGAATAAATGACGGCAAAGCAATTAAAAATGGTTCACAAATTCAAATCGGAGGAAATGAATCTTATATTGCCGTATGCAGAAAATGTTGGAAAAATGGATTAATTAAATAATTTGAACTATTTTTTCAAATAAAGCGTGGAATTTGCCAATATCTTTATCAATATGCATATGTCCAAAATACCATTCTTTAAATGTTGCGCAATTTGCAATATGGTCTAAATATTTAATAGTAGGGTCTTCTCCGCTTGATGGAGTTTTTGAAAAGCCCAATTCACTTACTAAAAACTTAGGCAACGTATGAGTTATTATATAATCTATTTTATATTGATATGACTCTATTTTTTTAAGTCCATAATCCATTTCATAAAAATTTGGAACTTCTTCTTCCCAGTAAGAAACTCCAATTCTTCTACGTTCTCTATCTATGCTATAGGCACCACCAAAACAAAAGATAGAGTTCCCACCAATATTATATATCTCTCCTCTTTTTAGATGATATACGCTTTTACTAGCTTTTCCAACAGTACCTCCAAACATTTCATTTTTTTCAAGATTATTGAGTACAAAATGATTTTCATGATTTCCGTCAATAAATAGCGTTGTCCACTTTCTATCGTCAAGCCATTTTAGATTATATTTCTCATGAGCGTCTAATTCGTTTTTCCATAAAATTCCAAAATCTCCGGCAACAATAACGTAGTCGTCTTTCGTTAATCCTTTCCCTTCTATGAACTTTTTTGAAGCAAATCTAAAAGGATCTCCGTGTATGTCTCCAGTTATAAATATTTTACTCATAATAGGTATTATACATTTTTAAATTAATAAATAAAGAAAATAATTTCCGAACAGCTCTTAATTACACATATTTTATCAAGTTCCAAAAAGTAATTTTTACTTTCAGAATTGACGTTTTTAGTGTAAAGTTACTATTTTGGGTCAATTCTTCTAGTAAAATTTAAGTGATTAATTATGTGTAAATAAGTTGTAAGTACTTGACTGTAAGAAAGAAGACGTTTGAAAAATCACGACCCTATTAATATATATTCTAAATATATTTATAAAAGGAATATATTATTAGGTGTCCCGGGCGAAAAAATAAAAATAAAAATTATTTTTTTATCCTGAAATAAATCTATGATTCCCAATTTCTACATATTGACGAGGTTGTTTTTTATCTTTATCTTTATAAGCCCAAGAAGGTTTTACTATGTCAGGGTTAAAATAGTATTTCCAAGTTCCAGATGGTTGAAAACCACCATTTACCATAGATTTTGCTATTTCCATTGATTTATCCCATATTGGTCCGCTATTTTGTTTAAGATTTGTCCAATCGCTTTTTGAAGCTTGATTCCAACAACTAAATTGTTTCGGTTGTTTTATTACATCAACCATACCTGATGCCGTTTTATTACTTCTATTGTAAATTACAGACGCTATAGCCATCAAACCTTCTTCTGATTCACTTTTCCCCTCTGCGTATAACGTTCTAGCAATAATATTTATTTGTATTTTTTCTTCCTGATTCTTTTTTACAGGTTTAGAAACGTTTTGTTTTAGTTCAGGATTTTTTGTTAATGGTTCACGACGATTTATTTCTTGGGGTTGATTTAAAGACTCTTGATATTTACTGATGGCATCAATTAATCGTTGATTTTTTAAAGTACTTTCTATATCTGACTCGTTTACTCCATATTCTTGTGCAGTTTTCTCAATATCTCGTCTAGCAATATATCCATTAAACGCACTCGCACTCATTATTGATATTACTGCAAATAACAATGCTGATGGAATATAATCTACTAATCCTGCTTCTTTTTCAATTTGAGCTAATTTATACCAGTTAACATACATAGGAATCTCCTTTAGTTTTACAGAATAATTCTTTAAAGGAGGATTGCGTACCTTGAAAAATAAAAAAAATATTTTAGAATGGATTAAAACCCATATGAGCCCTCACATTGCGTTCAGAGATGATAGCGACAAATTGTATAATAATTATGAATCAGAATTGGAAGACGAAAAGGCGGATTGGAAAGATAAAATTAAGAAAAATGTCATAGTAGGTGTTAAGATTAAATGGAAATTTTGATTGTATAATGAACAAAAACAATGGAGAATTGCATAATGGAACTAGAAAGTCAAGTAGAAAACAGCAAAATAGATTATAAATCGTTAAATTGCTCTCGTTATCGTGAAATTATTGGGAAGATAATGTCTAATCCTCCTAAATTAATATCAATTGGAGATTTAGATGAAAAAGGAGACGTAACGTTTTCAATTTGCATGAAAGATTTTGGACTTGACTACAAAGATTATAAAAACTATGAGAACGAGTTTTTTTCTAGATTTATTATAGATTTAGTTGGAGAATTGATTGTAAGAGAAAATCTAAATGAATTCGTAAATAAAATGAAAGGTTATGGAGTTGAAGAATATATGTCTGTTGTAGAATTGTATGGAAGTCATAAACAATTCGGAATTAAAGCACAAAAAGGCGTATTAATTTTTAAATTTCATGTTTCATTTATTAAAAACATATTGACGGAAGACTTAAGGGACTTTTTGTAATGGATATCGGCAAAACTATCGTTTATATACCTGATGGAGCTAAAATAAATATAGAAAATACACGAATGGATCAACCAATAGTAGATTACGAAAAAAGACGCTCTAAAATAGTTACAGAAGAAATTAAAAAAATGTCGCATGAAAAATATGGAAGAAAATCAAATGATGGAAGATAATTATTTCTCACTAGAGTCTGTTCCGAATATACAAATTAAAAATATTCGAATGCAAAACTTCAAGGCGTATGATGATTTTACCATTGATTTCGCCAAAAAAGACCAAAATATAAAACCATTCGTATGTTTTATAGGAGATAACGGAGTTGGCAAATCAACTGTTTTAAATGCTATCCAGATGCTTTTTCAAAGGTATGACGGATATGATAGCGAACGTCTTATAAATCAAATGAAAACTTGTGTAAGACATGTATCTAGTTCTAAAACAAATAATTGCATAGATGATTTCTTAATTGAAGCAAATATAAAATATGAAAATGGAGACTATAAAATCAGTTTAAATAAAAACGGATTTATAGAAGATCATCCAAATGAAATAAAACAACTTTTATATAGACTTTGTTACTATACTAAATTTGACAGAGATTTGCATCAATTCCAATTAACGAGAGACAATTGGAATGTATTTAAAACTTTATTCGAGTCAGTTACAGGATACGAAATAGAAGAAATGACAGATGTATTTTCGTATAGCAAAGATCCAGTTCAAGCTAAACTTATGGATAAATATGTATTGGGATTTACTGTTAAAAAACCATTTGAAACAATATCTCACAAAGAATGTAGCAATGGAGAGAAAAAAGTAATTAAATCGTTTTCAACGCTTTTAAACCTTGAGATATCTCCAAGAATAATACTAATTGATGATATTGCTATGCATGTTGCACTTAGTCGTCATATAGCTTTAATTGAGGCTATGCAAAAATGTTATCCAAACAGTCAGATCTTCTCAACAACTCATAGCTATCGTATTACCAAGAGCTTACGAAGAATTGATGAAATATACGATTTAAGAATTATGCATGCGAACGAGACTGTGACTTCGGAACCTTGGAGACTTAGACTGATGGATGAAATCGACGATTCTTTATATAAGCTTGATGGTTTATGCACAGAAAACAGTAAAATTTTATATGAAATTGGGAAAAAAATAAGAGCCTCTTGCTTGTTGCCTGTACGGGACTTACATAATTTTAAAAAAGACGTTATGAAATTCTTAAAGGAAGTTTCCGATTTGTATGTAATAGGTATGATACCTCACGACGTAAAAATGATCGTGAGTTGATAAAAGAATAAAAAATGGTAATGTGGGGAGAAATTTATGTCAATTAAAGCATTGCAAGAATATACTAGGTTTTCAAAGTACGCAAAATACAATCCAGAGGCAGGCAGAAGAGAGTTTTGGGATGAGCAGGTAGAAAGAGTTTTTAAGATGCATCGAGATAAATTAGGTGATGATTTATATTCGAAAATAAAAGACGATATGGAATTTGCTCAAAGAATGGTTGAAAAGAAGAGAGTTCTTGGTTCTCAAAGAGCTTTGCAATTTGGCGGGGAACCTATTTTAAAGAAGAACCCAAGAATTTTCAACTGTGTGGTAGCGTATTGTGATAGACCAAGATTCTTTCAGGAATGTATATATCTTTTACTTTGCGGTTGCGGTTGTGGATTTTCTGTTCAAAAGCATCATATAGAAAAATTACCAAAAATATTAACGCCATCATTAGGTAAGAAAATTTATCAAATACCAGATTCAATTGAAGGGTGGTCAGATGCATTAGGTATCTTAATGTGTTCTTTTTTTGATAGTGACTTAACTGAATTCCAAAAATATAAGGGTTTTCAGATAGAGTTTGATTATTCTTTGATTAGACAAGAGGGAGCTCCACTTTCTTCTGGAGGAAAAGCTCCTGGTCCAGATGGATTAATGAGAGCTCTTGAAAAAATTCGTTATCTTCTTAATAAGGTCTCAATACATCACGGAAAGTTACGACCGATTGACGCTTATGATGTTTGTATGCATGCTTCTGACGCTGTATTGAGTGGAGGAATAAGAAGATCTGCTTCTTTGGCGTTGTTCTCTCCAGACGATGAAGAAATGATAAAGGCTAAAACTGGATCTTGGTTTATCGAAAATCCACAAAGAGGTCGTTCAAACAACTCTGTTCTTTTGGTACGCAATGAGACGACAAAAGAACAATTTGCTAATTTAATGAATTCTGTAAAGGAATTTGGAGAACCTGGTTTTATTTGGACAGACAACAAAGAATCACTATATAACCCATGCGTAACATTAGATGGTTGGGTTCACACTTCAAATGGACCTCGTACGGTTGCAGATTTGGTAGACAATCAATTTAAGGCAATTGTAAATGGCAATGAATATAATTCGACATATGAAGGCTTTTTTAAAACCGATTCTAATAGAGAAATATATCTAGTAAAAACGAGTGATGGGTATGAATTCAAATCCACTAAAAACCACAAATTTATGGTAAAAAATGGAGAGGATAGTCAATGGAAAAAATTGTCTGAAATCAACATTGGAGATGAAATAATATTACATAATCATTCTAAATTCAAATGGAACGGTTTCGGAACAGAGCAAGATGGCGTAATAATTGGTTCTATGGATGGTGGATATTGCAACTCTAAAGAACTTGACGATAAGTTTGAAAGGTCTTCTTGTGACTTTTATAAAGGATTCATAAAAGGATGTTTTGACATGAACGGAGATGTCGTTTCTGACTCTAATGATGTTAAGTTAAAATTAACATATAAATCAACAAATAATTTAAAAAGAATTCAAAGAATGATGTTAAGAATGGGAATCCGTTCAACCATAAACAATTGCGATTTATTTATAAAAAGCAATTCATTAATTAAATATCATAACTATATTGGTTTTTCAAATTCATACAAAACAAATCAATTAAAAAACGCAATAGCATTTATGCAAAGTGAAGAGAATACAAATAATTACACTGCAACCGTAGAGTCTATAGAATTTAGCGGAGTTGAAGACGTTTACGATTGTACTATAGAAGAAGTACATGCATTTGATTTAAATGGATTTTATGCCCACAATTGCGTAGAAATAGGTTTTTGCGCATTTCTAGACTTGAATGATGAAAGAAATGTTAAGCTTATGGAATCAAATGAAGATTATAAAAAATCTGTAGAAATAGAAAAGAAGAGACAGAACAATGATAAGATTTTATCTGGATGGGCTTTTTGTAATCTTTGTGAAATCAATATGAAGAAGTGCAAGAGCGAAGAAGAGTTTATGGAATCTTGCAGGGCGGCTTCTATTATCGGAAGCGTTCAGGCGTCATATAGTCATTTCCCATATTTAGGCGGAGTCACCGATATGATCGTAAAAAGAGAAGCTTTGTTGGGAGTTTCAATGACAGGAATGGCTGATTCTCCAGATATTGCCTTTAATGCAGAAATGCAAAGAAAAGGCGCTAAGGTTGTTTTGGAAACTAATGAAAAAATATCTAAAATAATTGGAACAAATATATGCGCCAGAGGGACTTGCGTAAAGCCCGCAGGATGCCAAACAAAAGACACAATGGTTAGCACTGAAAACGGAATACTTAGATTAGATGAAATTGGCGACATTCACGGACAAGAATGGCAAAATCATGAAATTAATGTCTACACCGATGAAGGAGTTAAAAAGTCAACAAAATTCTTCGTTAACAATATGGGAGTTAAGTCGCCAACAAAGAAGATCATGCTTGATTCTGGAATAGAATTGGAGACTACCACTAACCATAAATTCAAAGTCATTAAAAATGGGGAATATATATGGGAAAGTGTAGAAAATATTCATGTTGGAGATATTCTTCCTTATTCTTTAGGGGAGTATAATGGTGGCACTTTACAAAAATTAAATAAAATTAAAGTAAACTGGCACAAATCAACCCCATTTTATCGACGTAGAGAAATTACTCAGCCAGAATTTTTGGATGAAGACTTGGCTTGGCTTATTGGACTTTATTTTGGAGATGGAACTAATCACAAGTCAGGCATTAGGATTCATGGAGACAAAACTGAATATCAAGACTTGACCATTGCCAAAGAAAGAATTAAAAAATTGTTTAACGTGGAATGTGTTTTTGATGAAGATAAGAGAGAGGGCAACAGAACTTGTATTTGCGCAGGATCTATTCACTTGTTAGAATTTTTAAGACATAATGGAATTGCAAAAGATAAAAGCTATAATATCTGTGTGCCTAAGATTATTAGACAGTCTCCACGTAAAGTAATAGAAGCTTTTATTGATGGGTTTAGGTGCGCAGATGGAAGCAATAAGTCTGAAAGAGATTTGATATATGTAACTACTTCAAAACAATTCGCTACAGAGTTAGTAATGCTTTTGAGAGCTGTTGGAAAAGATTGCAAAATGAGAGAAATGAAACCAACAAAAACATCATTTGGCACAAGAATGAGATATTGGGTTCAAGAAAGAAAAGGACGGCATGGCGAAGTAAAAAAGATTACATCATACCGAAGAGCTGCGTTACAACTACTAGACTCCATCAATCGCAATAATTTATACGCAGACAAAGTGGTGTCAATTATCGATAGTGAAAATTATACTTTTGACATAGAAGTTAATGAAAATCACACTTATATTGCCAATAGTTACATCTCGCATAACTCTACAAGTTGCATATTGGGAAGTGCGTCTGGAATCCACCCTCATCATGCAAAAAGGTATTTAAGAAGAGTTCAGGCTAATAAATTAGAAGTCCCATTACAGCATTTTCAAAAGTACAATCCATTAGCGATAGAAAATTCCGTTTGGTCAGCTAACAATACCGATGTAGTTGTTACGTTTTTATGTGAAGTTCCAGATGGTGTTAAAACAAAAAATCAAGTTAATGCAATAACTTTACTTGAAAATGTAAAGTTAACTCAACAAAATTGGGTTGAATATGGGACAAGGGTTGAAGAATGCATTAGACCTTGGTTAAGACACAATGTCAGCAACACATGTACAGTTAAACCTGAAGAATGGGATGACGTTGAAAACTTTATATACAATAACAAAGCTTGGTTTGCTGGAATATCGCTATTGCCTGCTTCTGGAGATAAAGATTATCCTCAGGCACCATTTACGGCAGTATATACTCCAACCGAAACTGTTAGAAAATATGGAGATGGAAGTCTGTTTGGCAGCGGATTGATAGTAGATGGACATCGCGCTTTTGATAACGATTTATGGGCTGCGTGTGATTGTGCCTTGGGCGTTGGAGAAGTGTTGGATATACGAGCTTTAAGAGCTAAAATTGAAGTAGCGTTTAGCACTAATGGACAGTATTGGAAAGATGAAGGTCTTAGTCCAGAGAGTCCAGAAAAGCTTTTAAGCGCATGGTTGAAGCACAATGTTAAAAACTACAATAAGAAAATAGATTGGGTTAGAAGAGCCAAGCAATTTGCAATTCGTTATTTTAATGACGATCTAAGAGAAATGACGTATTGCTTAAAGGATATTTATAATTGGAAGGTTTGGTGCGATTTATCAAGGGAATACGTTGAGGTTGATTGGTCGCAGTGTTTTGAAACAGAGCAGGGAGCCATGGACATTGAAGCTGGAAGCGCATGTTCTGGCGGAAAATGCGAACTAGGCGATCTTGGAATAATGATTGCTCAAAAACAACAAGACCAAGAAAAATAATAAGAGTCTTATTGGAAAAGGTTAAAGGCACGTTAATTGCGAATTAATTAACGTGCCTTTTTGTGTTAAAAATTGTATAATGGTATTAAATATGAAGCTTAAAATTTATAAAAGTAATGATAGATATCGATTTTCTGTTGATAGATTTTCTTCAGCAATTCATCACAAATGTGTTCCAAACATACAAAAGGACTATAAATTCGCATATCAAGCTATGTCTGATGCAAAAATGGTTGCTTATAAAAAATCATATCATATCGATTCTATAAAGATGCAACGATTCGCCGTCGAAAATTTATCAAAACCTGTAATCGAAGATCCTGAAGCAGAAGATTTGTTAATCGGTCACTACAAAACAATGCTAAAAGATATGACTCAAAAAGTAATTGGAATAGACGACAATGAAGAAGATGAAAGAAAATTAACTTATTTGGTTTTAGTTTCCCAGGTAGATGATTTATTGAGGGTCAAAGAAGCGTTAAAAGAAGACGGACAGGATGCGGAAATTAATAAGATAATTAATGGATACCGAAAAATAGCTCAAAAACATTTCAAGGAATTTTTGGCTAAAGATAAAAAAGAAATGGAAGCTGAAAATAAGCCGTCAGCTCCTGTTGCTCCAAATATGCCAGAGATGGATAACCAACAACAAATCGGATCGCCAACTGAGCCAAATATGACTATGGCGTCTAAAAAGGTTAGTTTAACAGAAGAAGAATTAATTGAATTGTTTGATCATTACGGCTGTCAAGCATGCAAAGCTATCGCCAAGAATCACCCTGACGCAATTGCAAAAATATCTTTTAAAGACGGCAAGATAGATATAGTTGGAATAGATAATGGAGGTAAATTGCTTTCCATTTATGTAAATGACAGATTTAATGTTAATAATATCGTACCGTTAGATACTGTGGCTGAAAGCTATCCTTCATATACTCCAAAATTTTACCAAAGATATTGGAAGCCTGTAGTTGAAGCGATAGGTCATTTTTATCTAGATGAGTTTGACACACTTATTGTTCCTGAGCTTGCCGCCTTGCCAGACATGCCAAACGATAGCGGAACTTTTGACATTATGAGTTGGAATCCTTACGAATCTAAGGAAAAACCAATAAGTATGTCGTTTGATAATAAGTCTACGATATGGAAAATATCTGCATCTAAGAAAAAAATTGTAAAATCAAGTAAATACACAGAAGAAGATTTTATGTTTAATCAGCCGACAAGAGTAATGTGTATTGATAAAAGCATGCAGTTATTTAAGAAAATTGGAGAGGTTGTTCAAATCGTTCCAATGAGCGGAGGGTTTTATGTTGATGTTAATTTTGGACGTAAGATAGTTAGATTATCGCCAGAACAAATAGAAATAATAGATGAGATTTAATGCAATACGCACTTCTTAAAAAAACGTTTGGAACTAAACAAATCATTAAACTTAAAGAATTCACAACAAAAAATTCAATAAGTGATATGACATATGTTGAAGATTTAGGGGTTATATATACTTCGAACAATTTATTGGGTCTTATCTCTGTTGACGGAGACCATATTGGTAAGTGGCAAGGCGATCAAGATTCAGATGTTCCACGAGACGGAAGTAATCCATATTTTGGATATTTGTCTGGATTGAGTTATAATTCAAAAAGTAAAAAGATTTTTGTAGCGGAAGATGGAGGAAGAGATATTCGTGTCGTTGATATAAAAAATAATTATACATCTTCTTTGATTAAAGGGAATAGTAGGGTCGTAATTGATAGCATATTGAGAAAAATTGGCAAAAATACAGATGTTTATATTTCATCCGATAAAATGAATAATGCATTCTTGGCGTATCCATCAATACGTAAATGTTTCTATTTTTCTAATTGCGAATTAAAACACGTTCTTGGAGATGGAAAATGTCGGTTTGCTAATGGTAGCGATTTACTTTGCACTTCTATAGGGAACCCATCTGGAATAGTATCTAACGGAAATGAAGTTTATATTTCCGATTCATTTTGCGGAGTTATAAGAAAGCTAAAGGGCAAAGACATTAGCGTTTTATGTGGTTGTCCAAAAAATATTGTCTTAGAAAGTCCATCTAAGTTATTGATACATAATAATTCTCTATCTATATTGTGCAATAAATCAATCCGTATGTTTTCTTTTGCGAATGGTTCTCTTGGCAAAGGGGCAGCGTATGAATCTGATAAAATATTAAATATAACAAATGACAACAAAAATGGACTGTATATTTTGGAGGGAGTAAATGCCTAAGGTAAAAACAGAAGATAGTAAACATAATCCATTATTTGATGCAATACGAAGGATAGAATTAGAAAATCCTCAGATTGTAGATCAAGAGGATCGGTATAAAATAGTTGACATAATGGAATTTTGCAATGACAAGCAATATTTAGACATACCCGGAAATGGATTGAAGTTGTTTCCGGGGCAATCTGTTATATTGAAGGCTTTTTACAAAGGGACTACTGGAAATGAAAATATAACATTAAATCAAGAAGAATGGGAGTGGCTATATGCTCGTAAAGAAGACATTGAAATTGATGGAGTTACATATGAGCGTAATTTAAGAGATGTAATTCAAAAAATTCACGATAAAGAAAAGGACGAGACTTATAAGCCTTTCACTCAGTTGGTGCTAGTGCTAGGACGGCGCGGTACAAAATGTCATGAAGAAAATCAAATTATATCAACAACCGAAGGATCAATAACTTTTAGAGAATTAATGGAGCGTAAATTAGATGGAGAAAAAATAGGAATTTGCACATACGATCCATTGACGTTAAAAAGAAGTGTTACTTACGAAATTCAGTTAGAAGAAAATGGAGACGTAGAGTGTTTTCGATTGGAGACAAAAACGGGGATTAGAGAAACGGCATCTTGGAACCATCCGTATTTAATACTAAGGGAAGGTTGGAGTACGCCTCAATTTGTAAAAATATCTGAACTTATGGAGGGAGACAGAATAGCGGTTGCCGAATGTACGGAGCTTTTCGGCAAAGAGAGAATTCAATATAGTCAGTACGATTATATTCCTGAGTCAATATACAGGGGGTCACGAAAATCGGTTTTAAACTACGTATCAAAGACGTATGAGTGGAATGCTAGTAAAGATGAAATTTCATATAAATCTGAATCTGAAGAATTTATCTATGGCATTAGGCATTTGTTGCAGAAACTAGGAATTCATTCAACGGTTAATAAAATAAATAATCAACAGTGGGAGACTGTGATTATGGAGCCATATTATGTTGATAAATTTTTTAGAGCGATTGGCGTTTTAAAAGGAGTTCGAAATGGAGACGGAAGAGATTTAAATGTTGAGAGGCCAGATGTGAAATGGGATGTAGTTAAAAGCGTTTCCAATATTGGAGAAAGACCAACAATTGCAATAGAAGTTAAGGGAACTAATATTATTGGCGGCGATATAATATCTCATAATACCTTTATGGCGTCTATTATAACAGCTTATGAGGCGTATAAGTTGATTCTAATTAACAACGGCGACCCTCACAGATATTATAATCTTCCTAACGATGACGAAATAGCTATCATCAATGTGGCGTTGTCTCAGAAACAGGCTGGTAGATTGTTCGGTCAAGTTCAGTCAAGATTGCGTAACTCTCCATTTTTTAAAGGACGTATTGCGAAAGAAACATCTGATACGATTCGACTTTATACGGATAGAGACTTGCAAAAGAAAAGCGAAGGGGCCATTTTAAGTGTTCAAGGTTCCATTCTGCTATTATGCGGACATAGCAATCCCGACTCTTTGGCTGGATATAGTGCAATTTTGCTTTTGTTCGATGAAATAGCGTTCTATGACGAAACTGGAAAAGTTACTGGTAAATATTTCGTAAACCGCTTAAAGCCTTCGTTGTCAAAGTTCTATAAATACAATGCAGGTAAAGTCGTTATGATTTCTTCTCCAAATGTAAAAAATGGAGCGTTTTATGACGCTTTTATGGAAGCTACATCGACAGACACTAACATTAGCGATTCATGCCTTTCTTTTCAATTGCCAACTTGGGATATTAATCTTGACGTTTCATATAGCGAACCTGAATTGGCTAAAGAGAGGAATGCAAATCCTGAAATGTTTAAGATAGAATTTGGAGGGCAGTGGGCGGAAGGCGGATCTTATACGAATTATTTTGACGCTGGAGCTGTTGATAGATGCATTAGATACGATCTAAAGCCTCACGATAGACCAAATCCAAGGTGTAATTATTACATACATGTCGATCCAGCTAAAAAAAGCAATAATTATGCTGCGATAATGGTTGCTAAGGAAAGATATACGAATGCACAGGGGCAAAAGAGAAATAAATGTACATTAGCTGGCGTTTGGGTGTGGAAACCAACTCCAGGACTTGGGCTTTTGTTTGATCAAATTGACACATATATAATCCAGATATGTTCTAGATTTCATCCCATGTCTGTCACTTATGATGATTATCACTCCGTGCATAGCGTTCAAAGATTAAGAGGGCATGGAATTAATTGTACTCAGATTTCATTTAATGACAGAGTTAAATGTAAAGTTTATCAAAATTTAAACAATATGATGTTATATCATCCTGAACCGGAAATACTTCTATATGATAATTGTCCAGAAACAACTTTACTTATATCAGAGTTGAAAGAATTAAAGATAAAAAGAACGAAAAGAGGATATTCTATTTTGCCAGATAAGCATGGCGATATTGCAAGTGATGATTTGAGTGATTGTTTGGCCGGAGCGTGTTCCGCTGCAAATGAAGGGCTAAGGATGGCTCTACCTGCACCCGTTACCGTTCGACTAGGAAATCATTGGTAAAGTCAACTGCCAAAACACTAAAGACGTTTTGGTTTTTCTGCTCGCATACTAATAAAGGATTTTTGATTTTGTTTATAGAAAAAAACATGAGGATATCCATATCAACAATAAGGAGACGTAAATTATGAAGTTTAATTTGAAAAAATTTGCAGAAAAAAGTAATGAAGGGAATAAGCATACCGAACAAAGATTGAAGAGCGAACATTCAGAAACCCCTACGTCTATAACTCAAAAGCAACTTGAGAAAGATAGAGTTGCGGAAAAGAACGTAACAATGGAAGCTTTGTTGGAGTCTAAACGGCTTGGAGGCGCTAGTGGAATTATCGAGAAGGGTCTCAACGATGCCAAAGGCGGATTGCATAAGCATAGAAACGCCGAAGCTTATTCTGGAAATTTAAATAAAATTGAAGAGAGGCGTTTAAGTACAAAAACTCAAGAAAAGGAAAAATATGAGTCTGCGTCGTCAACTCCATCCAATAAGCGTTGGTGGGATGGACTTAAGTCGAGTGCAACTAAGAAAGTTGTAGTTGCTTCTGAAAAAAACGATGAAATGGATTTTAGTGGAGATGATCGTTGGAGTCGGACTAATGATTCGGCTTGGTCTGGATCTGATGAAGACGGGGTTCTGGAGGATCAGGAATTTGATCTAGATGTAATAGATTCCCCAGACGAAATGGATGTCGATGAGGTAGAGGGCGGAAAAAATCCGTTGTCAATTACAGAAGTTAGGCCGGTAGATAGTCCAATAGGAAAGGGTTTGTATATAGTGCTTGAAATAGAGAGTGCCGGAGCTAATCTAAGTCCAGAAGAGTTAAAGGAATACGCTTACAATATGGTTATAGATGAAGGTTATTCGTATCTTTCAAGAGTTCCAGAATTTACGCCAAACTCGTTTAAGGTTAAAGCGGATCAAGTTGTAGCTCGTTTGTTTGGAGATGAATTTTATCCAAAAGGGAACATGGATGAGGAAGTCGAACCCGACATGATGGAAGGCAATCCATTTATAGTATCTGATTTACAGCAAACCGATGTTGATGGGATTGTACTCGGAACGGTAAGTATCGATCCTGCTTCGATGGGTTTGGTAAAGGATATGGACGACGAAGAGATTCGCAATCAAGTTATGGATTCAATTCTTGCAAAACATCAAGATATATCTGTTGAAAGCGATGGCGTCGATCTAGACAGGCTTTCAAATGGAGAGATTAATTTCGTAGGACAAATGTCTCGCAATCCACAGCGCAGAAGTCCTGAAAGTTGGGAAAACGTTGTAGGAACTCCAATTGCATCAAGCGATTTTGATATTGTCGTATTATCTAACACAAAAAAAAAATAGATAAAGATAGAATTGATAAAATTGCCGATTCATTTATAATAAATTTTGATGAATTCAATCTTGAGAAGTCAAACAAGGAGCTTCAAGAAACAATTAATGTGTGCGAGATAAGAGGACAAGATCGCGCTCGTATAGTGGCTAAGATTAAAAAAGAACTTGGTCGTAAGAATATTTCTTTAGATTTTCTCGAATTTTGATGTTTAAAAATCTATTGGCTGGAAAATCAATATGGTTTGCAATACAAAAACCAAAAATATCATAAAGAAAACAGAAGAACTGACATACTCCCACGACTAAAGTCGTGAGGTTCTTGGTTAAGCAACTGCAAGTTCTCTTTCGAGAACTAACAGTTGGGTTTCCAACTGCGGGATATCAGGGTTCCCTTTCATAATATCTCTGTC
>Ga0316608_1000658_pt1 | contig 15249 bp, 18 predicted proteins | sample MIS2016152B_MG_FD_207673 | JGI IMG/M metagenome (GOLD analysis project Ga0316608, IMG submission 207673) | Microbial mat bacterial communities from Middle Island sinkhole, Lake Huron, Michigan, United States - MIS.2016.152B | ecosystem: Environmental > Aquatic > Freshwater > Lake > Sediment...
CCTAACGGCATCGGGGTTAAGCCAAAGAATAAAGAGCAGCAATTTTTAATTGATGCCTTGTTAGATAACGATATAAAATTGGTATCTATAGTTGGAATTGCGGGATCTGGCAAAACGATTCTGAGTTCAGCCATAGGTTATTATTTGGTTGTTAATAAAAAAGAGTATAAGCGCTTATTGATTAGTCGTCCCGTTTTCCCTATGGGTAAAGACTTAGGCTATTTACCAGGAGATTTAGATGAAAAGCTTACGCCATGGATGTGTCCCATATATGATGCATTTGATGTAATTAAAGAACATGCCAATTCTAATATTAAAGCGACTGTTTCTGGTAAAAGTATTGTTGATGGGAATAGCGTTGTTGTAGAGCCGTTGACATATATTCGTGGAAGAAGTATTCGCGATCAGTTTCTTATTGTAGATGAGTCTCAGAATTTAAATATACATGAGATGAAAACTATTATTACAAGAGCTGGCGAAAACACTAAAATAGTATTGACAGGCGATATATATCAAATAGACAATCCTTATATTGACAGTTTATCGAACGGATTATCAAGTGTTGTTATGAATATGAGAGATTCAAAATTGTCAGCTCATATCGTTTTGTCCAAGGGGGTTCGTTCTGAATTAGCTGAAGAAGCTTCTCGTAAACTTTAAAAGAGGGTTTTTTAGGCATAATAAAGAAATAGTTAATTAGTTCAGAAAGAAGATCAATGCTCGAAGATAGAAAAAAAGTTAAATTAACAAAAGTGATAAAAAAGAAAAGGAGAACAAAAAATGGCTAAAGTTGTATTGTTTAAGTTGGGTGTGCAGGCGGCTACGGCTTCTGCTGCGATTAATGTGACAGAATCTGGCATTTCTAGTAAAGCAATTGCAGCAACAAATGCTCTTTCTGCAAAAAATGTTGAAAGCGTTGGTGGTATGTGCGTTGATAATTCTGGGAATATTTATGTATCTGACGATCAAAAACATGTAATCGTTAAAATTACAGAAAGTGGAAATGTTACCGTGGTTGCTGGTTTAGCTGGAACATCCGGCAATAATACTGCATTACAGAATGTGACTGCCGCTAATGCTCGCTTTAATCAGCCTAAGGGTTTGGCTTGCGACAACAGTGGTAATATTTATGTTGCAGATTATGGCAATAACCAGATTCGTATTATAAAGAATGGTATGGTTAGTGTATTTGCGGGTAATGGAGCGACTCTTTCTGGTTTAGTGGATGCTTCGGCAAATCCATTGCAAGCTAGATTCAGTCATCCTTCTGATGTTGCTGTTGATGCCAGTGGAGTGGTTTATGTTGCTGATACCGATAATCACGCTGTCCGAAAAATATGGGGAGCTACGGTACTTACGATAGCTGGCGATGGATCTTCTGGCGACTTAGAAAATGTAAAGGCAACGGGAGCGATTAGCTGTTTTAGTTCTCCAGTTGGTATTGCGGTTGACAAGAAGGGGTCAATATTCGTATGCGATACTGGCAATGACAAGATTAAGAAGATTACTCCTAACGGATGGATTTATTTACATTCAGGAAGCGGCTCTTCTGGTAGCTCTCTTGGAACGGGGACTACAAAAGCTTATACTTGCGAATATCAAGGGCCTAAATATATAGCGGTTGATAGCTATGGTTATCAGTATATAACGGATGTGGCTGCTACTGGATCGAGATTAGTAAAGATCAATCCTAACGGCATTCCTTCGAATGTCGTTGATTTTACCGCTGCAACCACAAGTGATCCAGGTGTTCTTGGTGTCGCTGTAAGTCCTGCTGGTAAAGTATTTGTTTCAATTACTACAGCGGAAGACATTAATAGTTCAAGTAGCTCAAGTAGCTCAATTGATAGTAGCTCAAGTAGCTCGGAAGGATTTAGCACTTCTAGCTCAAGTAGCTCAGAAGGATTCAGCACTTCTAGCTCAAGTAGCTCAGAAGGATTCAGCACTTCTAGCTCAAGTAGCTCAGAAGGATTCAGCACTTCTAGCTCAAGTAGCTCAGATTCAACTGACGGATTATAAAATCCAAAAAATATTAACTAAAAAGAGCCAGACGAACAATCTGGCTCTTTTTTTGTATAATATATGTATGGAAATAATACATAGAGAGTTTTTGCCTTCGGATACAAGGTCTGTACATGCTTCAACAATTGAAATATGGAACGGTCATCCTGTTTTTTCATGGTTCGGAGGTTCTCGTGAAGGCGAAGGCGACGTTTCTATTTATATTTATAACCTAAATAATAAGAAAGATATTATTAAATTAGGCGATACGGATATTGTTCCTAGATGGAATCCGATATTGGTTAATTTGGGTGAGAAAATCATATTATTTGAAAAAGCGGGGATGTTTTGTGATAGATGGGCTACATTTATCCATGACATAACTAATTGGGATAGTAATATAACTCAAAAAGAAATTAGGCATAATCAAATAGTTCTTCCTGCTGGTTTGAATGGTCCCGTTAAGAGTAGACCTTTAATTAAAGATGGAATAATGTACTGCGGGAGTTCGTTTGAAACAATATACGATTGGACATCATACATTGAAGAGTATATAATTGATAACGGAAAATTAATATTCAAGAATCGTTCCAAGCCTTTAATAGAAAAAGAAAAAATCGTCTACAGTAATCATCGTAGCGGAAGAACGGAACGGAGTTTGGGGATTATTCAGCCAACGTTGTGGAGTCAAAATAAAAACCTTTACGCTTTTTTCAGGTCTTCTAATGGTTTGAATTCGATATATTTTTCGGAATATTTAAACTCTGAATGGTCTAATCCAGTTGTTACTAATTTGCCAAATCCAAATAGTGCAGTAGATGTCGCTACATGTAATGGAGATTTATATTTGGCGTGGAATCCAGATCCCTATGATAGATTTCCGTTGATGGTTAGTAAAATAAGAAGAAAAGGTAACAGTTCGGCGTTTGAAGTGGAAGATCAAATTTGTATATCTAATGATTTGAATTATGATAATTTTTATAAAAAAGGTTGTAATTCGCCTGAATTGTCGTATCCTTATTTGATCCAAAATGACGGTAAGTTATATTTGTCGTATACTTATGGTCGTAAGTTCATAGAACATTGCGTAATAAAGGTTTGATATGCATAGAAATATTATTGTTACAACTCCAAAAAGTGAAATGGAAAATTCTAGATTGGAAGCCGAGAAATGTATTGAGAATGGCGGCGGTTATTATTTCAGGACGATAGCAAAGCAGCCAAAAGACATTGAGCCATTTAAAAGTTTTATCTATTATGTTGAGGATGGATATGTTCGGGGAAGGGCGGTTATAATGGGCGTTACTGGCGGAACTGAGGATTGCAGCGTAACAAATCGTGAATGGGGAAATAATAAATCTAAAAATATATGGATGCAGGCTAATACATGGGAGTGGATTAATCCTATCCAGATGAAAGGTTTTCAAGGATGGAGATATTTCGACGATAAAGATGTGAAAGTTGTTGGCGGATGGAAAGATGAAAAACCGTTGACAAACAATTGATTTTAAATAGGAAGAAGTAATTATCATGGAATTACCAATAATCGTAGAACAGATACGTTCATTTGCTAATGGATGGTCATTAATGTCTTGTAACTTGAACCCCTATTCAGAGTTATATTCAGACGCATTGGAAGAAATGGTTCAGCCATATATTGACAAGAAATATCATACTTTTACAGTTACCGGCACTATACCAGAAGATATGGGCAATATGCAAGGCGGTCAGTTTGTTTTTATTGGCGATTTTTGCACACATCCTAAATATGGTAATCAATTTAAAGCAGACTTTTTCTATCAAGACGTTCCAGCTACAGAAGAAGGTTTGACGTGTTTTCTTATGTCATTGCCTAATATTAAGGAATCTCGTTCTAAGGCGATTGTAAGTAGCTTCGGAGTGCAAGGAACATTTGACATTCTGAATAATGACATTTATAAGTTGACAGAAATAAATGGGATTACTGTGCATAGAATTCCTGCAATAGAAAAAGCATGGCAAGAGAAAAAGTGCCTTAGGGAGTTATATGAGTTTTTAGTTGAGCATGGTATTTCTTATAAATTTGCAGAAGCTATTTACAAAAAATGGGGTCCAAAAGCAAAAGAAATGATACTACAAAATCCTTATCGTTTCGTTGAACTGCGTGGAGTGGGGTTTGTAACGGCTGATAAATTGGCTCATCAGATAATGGATGTTGTATCTAATGAATTTAGAACTATTGCTTGTTTGAAGTATATACTGGAAGACTTTGTAAATCAAAACAGTAATCTTTGCATTCCATATGAACAATTGAAATCTAAGCTAAAGGAAATAATTGGCGAATGTGATATTGCTTTGGGAAATCAGCCAAATAATATGTGTGTTGATTTGATTCCGCATTGTATAAAAACGAATCTTGACGTTTTCATGGCTGTTAAAGACCTTGAAACAAAAATAACTTATGTTTATCTTAAGGATATTTGGGATAAGGAAGTTTTTATTTCTAAGGAATTATATAAAAGAAGTAAATCAGACCATCGTAAGAGTGAATGTAGCGACAATGACATAGTAAGGGCTGAAAAAGGATTGTCGTTTTTTTACGGGAAGGAAATAAAATTAGATGAAACCCAAATACAAGGGATAAAGACTGCGTTTGGCCATAAGGTTTCTGTTATTACAGGTGGGGGTGGTTCTGGCAAGAGCACTCTATGCCGTTGTATCTTTGAATTGGCACAAGAAAAGGAATTATCTATAAGAATGATGTCTCCAACTGGGAAAGCGGCACAAGTATTAGAAGCTAAGACGGGTTGTGGGGCTTCTACAATTCATCGTGGTTTGAAGATGATTCCTGGCGAAGACCTTCCTAGAGAAGATATTGTAGAAGATATATTGTTGATTGATGAAGCTAGTATGTGCGGTGTCGATACTATGTACGCAATGTTAAAAGCAATGGAATCAAATATATGGGGGAATATTGTATTTGTTGGCGATAAAAATCAGCTTCCTTCTGTTGCTCCAGGTAACTTTTTATCTGACATTATTGAATCAGGATGCGCTAATGTAGTTACTTTGGATAAGATTCATAGACAAAGCGAAGATAGTTATATAAGTTTATTGGCGAATGATATAGCTAAGGGTAAAGTCGTAGGAATCCCCGTTAATGCTACCGATATAAAATGGCACAATATTGATGTTGATAATTTTGAATCTGATATTTTAAAATTTGTTGACAATTATCTTAAAAAAGGTAATTCTATTGAAGATTTGCAGATAATGAGTCCGATGAAGAAAGGTTTGTGTGGAGTTTACAAAATTAATGAGATAGTCCAGAGAAGAATGGCTGCAGTAAATGGAACAAATGAACAGGGGATGAAATATAAATTTACTGATTTTTTTGTTGGCGACAGGGTTATACAGGTTGAAAATGATTATGACAAGATGGTTTTCAATGGCGATATGGGAGTAATTACTGATTTGGGCGAAAAGATTAAAGATTCCAAGAAAAGTGATAAAAAAGAGAAATTCATAACGGTTTTTTTCTACGGAGATGAGATTTCATTTTATGGAGATGAGATTGAGCAGATTCATTTAGCTTGGGCGATAACCGTACATAAGTTTCAAGGTTCACAATGCCCTAATATATTGTTGATTTTAGCTAGTGAGGCTAGTATGATGATGTCTAAGGAATTAGTTTATACGGCATTTACGAGGGCGGAAAAACAATTAGATATTTTTGGTAATAATTCTGTATTTAGGAACGCCCCAACAAAAAGTGCTATTAGAAAAAGATATACGAATTTTATAAGACTTGTTGATAGTTTTAAGCAGAATAAGAAAATTTTGTCATTGTTAGGTGAAAAATGATATCTTGGAAAGAGCTTGCAATAGAATATAGAAAAGAAATTCAAGAGTTATGGAATTGTATTGAAGACGCATATTGTGAGTTTAATAAAAAAGTCCCAAAATCTTATGAAATGGGATTGAATATTTTGGACAAAGGCGTTGATTTGTCTATGGACAGCATTAGATTGTTGTCGTGTTCTGAACCGATTGATGTAATATGTCAAAAAAATAATACGGTTAATAGTAAAAAAGAAATTGAAGAAGATACAGATGATTGGCTTTTTAAAGAAACATAAAGAAATGGTATAAAATGCGTTACTGTTCAATAGACATAGAGACGTGTGGTTTGGATTGGAAAAATTGTGATATTATTGAATTTGGAGCGGTATTGGATGATTTAAACAATCAACGTCCAATTAAGATGCTACCACAATTCCATTGCTATTTTTGCCAGCAATCGTATCAAGGTGAGCCGTATGCTTTATCAATGCATTCTACGATTTTTAGACGTATAGCTGAAAGAGAAAAAGGATATACATATTGTGATCCAACTAAGTTAGGCATGTTATTTAAAAGATTTTTAATGAATAATGGATATGAATCAGAGCACGATGTTGTTACTATTACTGCTGCTGGTAAAAATTTTGGATCATTTGACTTGCAATTTTTGAATGAAAAGACAGATTTATCTAAGCATGTAAATATAAGGCATAGAATTATAGATCCTTCAATTCTTTTTGTTAGTCGTGAAGATATTTCTTTACCTAATATGGCTGAATGTAAAAAAAGAGCAGGAATGTCAGAATATATAGCGCATGATGCCATTGCGGATGCGCTAGATGTTGTAGGATTGGTTCGTCATGGATTGGCTAACAAATTTTATGCATAAAGGAATTATATAGGTAGGTTAGAATATGCAAATATGAAAACTAAATTAGAAATTGTTAACGAAATGGTAAATCAATTACCTGAAAATGAAAAAATAAAATTTGTTGAAATACTTAAAGAGTTAATAATTAAAGATTATAAAAAAGATATAGTAAATCAAATGATAGATGCGTATTCTACTCTTGTAATTTTCATTCTTCAAAGGACTAATTCATTAAATTTTGTAAATATATAGATTATGCCATTATATAATTCATTAGATGCTTTTCAAACGCAGCCTCTTGCAGAACATACTGTAGATACTAGAGACGAGATTCCAAAAGAATTAAATATTTTTTATCGAAATGAAAGTGCATTTTTGCCAGAAGGAAAAAAGATTGAAGATTTAACGCCTGAAGAATTGGCAAAATTAAAAGCACAATACCGATTTGATTATTTTGTTCCGGGACTTTATCAAACTCTCACCGGAATAGGCAAAATGATTTGAAAAAGTTTTGTATAATAATCACATGATTTTGAACGATTGTATTATTAAATAATACAATAGATTGGAGGGAAAATGCGAAAGGGTGATAAAAAAGAAAATGTTCTTGAGTGTATAATAAATATTAGGGTCACAAAAGAAAGGAAAAATATTTTAATGTATCTAAGTTTATTAGAAATTCTATAAAAGGGATTTATGATAAAACGAAATAGTTTTTTTGCCGTTTAATGATGCTCACGCAATTGTTCTAAAAGATGTAATTTTATACAATCTAGATACGGAAAGAAAATGGCGGTATCAAAAAAAATATGGATATATTCGACCAAACAATACACCATACGATCCATCTATAATTTATAAAAATGCTGGATGGGTTTCTTGGGGGCATTGGCTTGGAACTAAAAACATAAGGGGAACATTAAGGAAATACGATGTTGATGATAATTTTTTTCAAAAATGGAGTGGTGAAATGGCTTATGTTTTAGGATTTTGGTGGGCTGATGGATACATGAGAGAGAGGCGAGATCGCATTTCTCCTTTATATGGATTTAGTATTTGCCAGCAAACAAAATATAAATATATTCTTGAAAAAATACTTAAAGTTATGTCATCAAATAATCCTATTTGTTGCCCAAAAACAAGACCGTCAATGAGCCATTTTGAAATATGTTCTAAAGAAATTTTTGAAAGTTTAATAGAGCTGGGCGGAACGCCGAATAAGTCAAAAACGATAACGATGCCGAACAATATGGCTGATGAATACGTACCAGATTTTATTAGAGGTTTATTTGATGGAGATGGTTGTATAACGATAAATAAGAGGAATAATGTAAGATCGAGTTATATCTGTAGCGGTAATTTGGATTTTATAATAAGTTTAAAGAATTTAATGGACAAATTTAAAATTAAAGGAGCAATACAGAATAACAGCAATAAGAAAAATATATGTTTTAAATTGGTTTTTAGTACAAATGCTACTAAAAAACTCGGAATGTTTATGTATGGGAATGTACTATCTGATTTGAAGTTAGATAGGAAATATAATAAATTTATTGAAAAAGGAGAACCGATATGGAAGAATCTCGCGGCATAATATTATTCAATCGTGGCGAAAAATGCATTGTAAGGGCTATTGTATGTTTGTATAGTCTTAGGCAGCATTATGACGGAGATGTTACTTTTTTTCTTGAACGTCCGTATCCACAAGAGTTTGATGAAGTATGTAAATATTTTAACTGTAAAATAGTTCACAATGAAGAAAACCATAATTTATCTGTTCTAGTTAGGAAAACAGATATGTTTGGTAATCCGCCATACGACAGGACACTTTGGATAGATTCAGATACGGTCATTGTTGGTAAATTGGATGATATGTTTAATTATTTAGATGATTGTGATGTTTGCATACCTAACTTTAGCGATTGGATATCTAGCGGAAGTCACATATCAAAAAGAATAAATAGGTTTAAAGGCATCATAGAAGACAGATATATAGAAGAGGCTTTAAGGGATCATGCGGCTATTAACACTGGGGTTCTTTCTTTCAAAAAAACAGATAAGTGGAAAAAATTTGTTGAAGATTGGGTTAAAATTGCTGATATCGGAAGCAAAAAGCATATATTTATTAGTGATGAAGTTAGTTTCCAGGTTTTGTATCCAAGCATAAGTGATTGGGGATTGAAATGTTTTATAGCGCCGTCTAAATTCAATGTGTCAGTTGTGTATGGCGAGAAAATAGAAGACAAAAGATGCCTACACGCACATGGCCAAAAACATTGTTTGGATTTTAATCTTTGCTATATGTGGAAAGAAGTTTTTGAACATATGCGTAAAGAGAATATTGCCAATATAAATTCATTTTTACAATATGCTGATAAAAGGTTGGTTTCTTATTTACAGGGGGGACAAGATGTAACTATCGTAACAGCTTGCGATGAAAAATATGTCGAAATATTAAGAGAAACATTCCCGAATTGGCGGAAGTATAAAAGCATTGATGATTATCCAGTGATTGTATTTGTGCATGGAATAGAATTATTGGATTCAAGACTTGATTTTCTTCGTTTAAAAAATGTAAAGATTGTGCCATGGAAAATGGAAAATGCTGAAAGTCATAGGGAGGAGATGCTTAGTGCGTTTGTATTTGGGGCGGCAGAGCATGTTAAAACGGATTATTGGTTGAAATTGGATGCAGATAGCTATGCAACTGATTCAAGACCATTTATAGATAATGAGATGAAGCAATATGCGTTTTGTGGTCATAAGTGGAGTTATAGCCGTCCTGAGCATATAAATAAATTAGATAAATGGGCAAAGGGGCATTGGAAGAGGAAGCTTAGGAATGCTGAGCCTATGATAAAAGAGGGGGAAATTGAGGGGAATCGATTTTATCATAATACAAGAAGGACTATTTCATTTATACAGTTGCATAAGACAAGATTTACTCAGTTTTGTATTAAATTATTGCGAGAGAGAAAATTGCCAGCTCCAACTCAAGACACGTTCATGTTTTATGTTGCGAATAGATTTGATCCTAAAAGCGTTGGAACTAGGAACTTCAAGAAAGATTATGGATTTACACAAGGAAATGGTAGAAGGGGATTTGAATCAATTAAGGAAGCAATTAGGTTGGTAGATGAAAAAGGAGTAGCATATGCAGATTCAAATGAGGAATGATTTTGTAAAATTATTGAAAGACAAACAGTTAAATGGATTTTGGGCAGAAATAGGAGTGGCGTCTGGTTCTTATTCGGAGCATTTAATTCGGAATGGTCTATTGGAAAAGTTGTATTTAATAGATCCTTGGAAAGATTATGGCGATCCAAATGCCGAGAGGGGTGATTGTTATGGGACGCAATTAGAACAAGATGAAAGATATAATAGTGTAGTTAGAAGATTTAATGCGTATGGTGATAGAGTTTCTGTTTTAAGGAAAGAGTCATTAGAAGCCGCAAACGATTTTGAAGATGGATATTTTGATTTTATATATATTGATGCCAACCACTCTTATGATTTTGTTAAAGCAGATATAAACGCTTGGTATCCTAAGTTAAATGTTAATGGGATTTTAGCTGGGCATGATTATTTGGTCGGAAGACATGGAAGAGATGGCGTTAAAAAAGCAGTAGATGAATTTTGCTTTAAAAATAACAATAAATTATATATAACTGGAGGGACCAAGAGATGTCCTCCGTCTTGGTATTTCATAAAGGAGAGTTAATGAAAAGAGGGTTCATAAGGGGGTTATGGGGGTCTTTTGATGTAACAAATCGTCTTACTGCTAGGCGGTTTAATGTTGCTAATGATATTTTGAATATAAAGAGAAATGAATTCAATGAAAAGTTTGTTACATATATCATGGGAGTTGAAAATTTTAAGATATTGAATGATCTTGGTATCGAAAATTTGGTATTGGTTGACAAAGAGCCATTCCGATTTGATTTAACCGCTCATCAATACAGGAATAAAATAGAAGTAATTGCCCATGCGTTTTTAAATGATGGATATGGCGAATTGGTTTATCTTGATTGGGATTGTGTTCCTCAAAAAAAACTATCTAATGATTTTTGGACGGAGCTTGGGAAAAGAGAATGTTTTCAAGCGAACTTACAAGGATATAAAAAGAATAAGATATCATGGAGGCAATCTGAAAACAATATAATTCCTAATGGTGGGTTTATGTATTTACGCGATAAAAAGATATCTGAATTGGCGATAAAAACATGGGATAAGATTGGCAATCCGGTTAATGATGAATGTGTATGGGCGTCAATAACAGACGATATGGTTGGAGGATGGAAGGGGCGTGAGAAATATATGGATCTTTTCGAATCTATGTACTCAAATCTGCATAGAGGTTCGCCTTTTCCAAGAGAGTGGTTAAATAAAAAAGATGTTTATTTTATCCATTATCAAGGAGGTCGAACTAGAATTCCTGCTGATTTTGTAAACCCTAAAAAATAACATTCATGGAGTTAAAATGATAAATAATAGAAATGAGTTTGGTATTTTCATTAAAGATAATATTTTAAACAAAAATATTGTAGAAGTTGGTGTCAATAATGGTAATTATTCTCAAGTTTTGATCGACAATTCCTATTCACAACATATTTATTTAGTCGATCCTTGGAAAGAGGACAGCCCTGATTTAATTGATATAGATAAATACGGCACTAAAGACGATCAGGATAAAAGATATAATGCGGTTTTGGAACGATTTAAAAACAATTTAAATGTGAAGTTGGTGAGAAAAGAGTCATTAGATGCCGCTAAAGATTTTGAAGATGGATATTTTGATTTTATATATATTGACGCATTACATGAATATAAACACGTTAAAGACGATTTGAATGCATGGTATCCAAAATTAAAGGAAGGTGGTTTGTTTTCGGGGCATGATTATAAAAGATCTAGGTCTAAACGTGGTTTGTGTATTGCCGTTGATGAGTTTGCCGAACAAAACAAGAAGATTGTTATGTCTACATTGGAAAGATGTCCATCATGGTATTTTTTTAAATAGAGTGTTTCATATGATTAAAATAAAATATCATGGAAGATTGGGGAATCATTTATTGCAATTTTGTTTTGCAAGAATATTGAGTCTGGAATTAAATCAATATCTTCCTTCTCATAAGATTAACTTTTTCCCATATACGGACAATGAATTTAATATTGAATGTAAAAAACAATGGGACACTCCTTATTTGATTTTGAGAGGGAAAAACCTTTTCTCTATAGATGAAATAAAAAGACAAATGGAAGTGATAGGGACTGACAGCATATTTTTAAGGGATTCTTGCGCCAATTACGGGAATTTTGTAAAGCATAAAGATCAAATAAAAAACAGTTGGCTTAATATTAATCAGCCATATGATAAAAAGAACCTCAACAATAAACCGAAATTATTTATTAAAAAAAATGGCGTTATGGAGTCATGTACGGTTAATGAAATTTGTGACGATGATATAATAATAAATGTTCGGCTTGGAGATATTGAAAGTAGATATACCGATAGATTGCTTACTATAGATTATTTTAAAATTATTTTGGACAATATTATGTATAATAAATTATTCATTGCAGCAGAAGATATGAATAGTAAATTACTGTTGCCTTTTGAAAAATACAACCCTATTTATTTTGTTCAAGATCATTATATGGATACTTTTAATTTTGTTCGTTTGTTTAATAGAATCGTCATTTCTCAAAGTAGTTATTGTTGGTGGATTGCGTATTTATCTAACGCACAAGAAGTATATTATCCTGTTGTTCAGAATGGTCCTTGGATTATTCCTTCTGTTGTTAATGAAGATCTAAGAGTAAACGAGGATAGATACATATATGTTAGTCAAAAAAATGAAAAAATTTTAGGAAGATATTGCGAAATAAAAAAATGGGAATAAGTTTTTGAACGTGAAAATATAACAATGGAGATAACAACATGGGCAATTTAATATCGGCAGAAAAAAAAGATGCTAATTTCGGCAGAGTAAGACGTTGTAAAGAAGGGCAGAAGTCAAAACAAAACGTATACGAAGCAATGACATTACATGGGAAAAATCGTTATCTATTTGGATACGGCATACAACAGAATATGCCTTCTATATGGGTTTTAGATCATTTATTGTCATCTTATAGACCAACTCTGATTGTCGAACTCGGAACGGGAATGGGCACATTATGTACTTATTTCTCTGTTTATGGGATGTTCTCGGATTTTGAGGTTGAAGTAATATCGCTAGATTTGATTAAGCCAGTAATGCATGAAGAAATATGCAACATAAACAGCCCTATGACAACTATATTGGACTGGGATATTTATGAGAATGATACGATTGATTATCTAACTAAAAAGATAAATGAAGCAGAAAGGCCTTTTTTGCTTTCTGACGGCAAAGACCCAAAGAGTGATGAAGTTAATGCCTATTCTAAAAAATTAAAGTCTGGAGTACCAATATTTGCCCATGATGCTATTTTAGATGGCAAACCAAAATTCAGTTGGGGATATACAGAAGATAAAATAGATTGGAATTACGTAAAAAGATATGAGCCATATTATTCTTGGTCTAAGGAAGGAGATACTAGAATGATGTGCATGATAACGCTATAGTGGTATAAATATGGAATTAGAAATTTGCATTCATTGTGTAGCTTACCAAAGACGACTATGTTGGATGTTGAGTTCTATACTTCAGCAAAAAGGAGATTTGCCAAATATCACAATCAATTTATCATACGCCAAAAACGAAGGCAATCCAAAAACTATAGATGTGATTGATTATTTCACTAAAAAAGGTTTGAAAATAATTCCTCTTGAACTGACAGAAGAGCAAGGAAAGAATAGAGCGATACCTAGGAATATACAAGCCAAAAATGCACATACTGATTGGATGCTGTTTGCGGATTGCGATCATGTATATGACCCGTATTTTTTTGATGATATATATAAACAACTTCTAACAGATAAATTCAAGAACGAAACAAAAGTGATTGGATCAGACAGGTACTCTTTAGATATCCCTTTTTGTATCGACTATTTTGATAAAGACGCCAGAACTTATCCTTGCGAAATACCAGACGTTGCTAATTTAGTGTCTACTTGGCCGGTTATGCGTGTTAATGGAAAAAGAATTGCTGCTGGTAATTTCCAATTAGCAAGTGTAAAAGCAATTAAACAAAATCCTTATGGAGGGATATATTCCGGTCGTCAAAGAGATGGAGGGCGTAGTTTTAAATCCGACATTCAGTTTAGAAAGATAATGGGCGGAAGAGTAGCAATGGACGTAAAGCCTCAGTATCATTTAAACCACAGTAGAACACTTGATAATATAAAAAGGTGAATATTTTTTTTGTTTTTTGTATAATACTTGTGTGATTAATCATATTGTTTGATTATATTTGAAAAAAAGGAGAAAAACAGTGAGAAGAAGAAGTTTGAATAAAGACGTAAATGATATAAAAAGATTTGATTCGGCAAGGGACAAGAATATGGGGATTTCAATATCTAATGAATTTTATCAACAAGTCCCGATGTTTTTTACAAGAGAAAAATCCCCACTAAATCTAGTTGGGCATTATAGAGGCGGTTCTATATTTATAATCGGAAACGGTCCTAGTTTAGCCAGTGGAAAATACGATCTCTCATTGCTAAAGAAACCCGGCGTAATGACCTATGGAATGAATAATGGGGCTAAAACTATCAGACCTAATTTCTGGTCCTGTGTCGATGATCCTAAAAGGTTCCTTAAATCAATATGGACAGACCCATGTATTACTAAATTTGTACCTCACGCTCATGCAGAAAAAAGACTGTTCGACAATGAAAAATGGCAAGATATGGATTTAGTAGTGGGACAATGCCCTAACGTTATATATTTCCACCGTAACGAAAAATTCATGGCAAACAGATTCTTATTTGAAGATACTATAAATTGGGGGAACAGCAAAGAGAATGGCGGCGGAAGATCTGTTATGCTGCCGATTTTAAGAATTTGTTTTCTACTTGGGTTCAGAAAAATTTATTTGCTAGGTGTTGATTTTAAAATGAGTGCCGATTATACATACCATTTTGATGAACAGAGAGCAAATGGCGCTGTTAAAGGTAACATGAACACATATGATCGTTTAAATAACGAATATCTACCTTCTTTAAAGCCTTATCTAGAAGCTGAAGGAGTTTCGGTTTTTAATTGCAATCCAGAGAGCCAACTTGACAAATTTGAATATATCCCTTATGAAAAAGCCATAAACGACGCTACTGCTTTATTGGGCGATGTTAAAAGTGAAAGAACATGGGGTTTGTACTCTAAACCAGAAGAAAGAGGCAAGTGGAAGGATGAGCCTAGTGTCGAAGCTAAAACTCATTTGACGGCAATAAAGATAAATCCATCGGAAAATTCAACTTATGTTAATGGCGATGCGGTTGCTGTTGGATCTTTTAATAACGCATCAACGAAACTAATAACTATAGAGGATGATGGTAATTAATGTCTTTTAAACTAAAAATCAACAGTAGCCAATTAGAATCTAATAATTGTCTTGGAATGAGTTATCTT
>Ga0316608_1000660_pt1 | contig 15234 bp, 12 predicted proteins | sample MIS2016152B_MG_FD_207673 | JGI IMG/M metagenome (GOLD analysis project Ga0316608, IMG submission 207673) | Microbial mat bacterial communities from Middle Island sinkhole, Lake Huron, Michigan, United States - MIS.2016.152B | ecosystem: Environmental > Aquatic > Freshwater > Lake > Sediment...
CAAAGTAAACTGGAAATTTTCCCCAATGTTTGATGAACCGCCGGATACGAGACCCGTACGTCCGGTGGTGTGAGAGGCGCACTGGTAATCAATGGATTACCAGCCGTCTACTCGATTATGCACTAGCGGTTTTTAATATTTAATTTATGTAATTATTTTACTCAATAACAATATTATAAGTCCCTTTTAACAATAACTTTTTTAATGGTTTCTGTCCAGTCAATTCAATGAAATTATTGGTCGCTCGACCTGTACTTACTTTTACTTTCCTAAAATAAAATATTGCGTTTTCTTCTTTTTCAAACATGAGTAGATACTGTTCATTTTCCGAATTGATAATTGCTGTTTCAGGAACTGCTAAAATAGAATCGAGCGTTGCAAATATTTCGCCTTCAACAAATTGATTGCTTACTAAATTGATATTTTTGTTTTTAGTTATAGTAGCATAACACTCAATAGATTTAGAATCGGTCATAATGATTCTCCCAATAGCATTGATAGTTGCTTGGTACTTTTGTAATTTATTTGCATTTAAATAAAATTCAACTGTTTGTCCATTATTAATTTTATCAATATCTTTCTCAAAAACGTATAGTTTTAATTGGAAAGAGTTGTTGTCGATGATTTCTGCTATTGTTTGCTGAGGTTCAATGTATTGACCTAATGAGGCAACGATACTTGAAACAAAACCATTAATGGGCGATTTTACGGGAAAAGACTGATAAAATTCTCCCTTTTCAATTTTTGCCACGTCAAGCCCCAGACTTTCAAGTTTAGTTTTTAATGCCTTATACTTCGCATTTTCAGCAAAATAGCTACTTTCAGCAGCCGTGAAATCTTTTTGAGTACTAATATTATCATTGTACAATTCCTTTGCTCTCAGATAATCGCTTTTTAATTTCGAAAGAATAGCCGATGATTCTGAAAAATCTTTTTGCAAGTCGATAAACCAATGACCTGAAATTTCAAAAAGTACAGAACCTTTGCTAATCATCTGGGTCGGTTTACACCGAATATTTTCAATTATTCCGGGCAGGGGTAAACTTATTTGAGCTTGCCCATTTACGGTTGGAATAATTGCACCTGTAAAATGAACCTTATCGGCAAAAGGGTATAACACCGGTTCCCCAATCGTCATTTTTTCCGCTTCAAATTGCGCTTTAGATATTTCTACTAAACCTAAATCTTTTTCTGAGTTTTGTTCTGTTTTATTTTTGCAAGATATTGCTAACACGCTAAGAATTAATGCTATAATTATTTTCGTTTTCATACAATTTAATTTATTTTGAAAAATATTTTAACGCCGAAGTTGTTTGATTGTATTTCAGTACATTCTCCAATTGTTCAATTTGCATTTGAATGGATGTTTCATAACTACTTACAAATTGAAAATAATTGATTTCCCCCAATTCATAAGATTTTAATGCTGTTTCCATTATTGCATTCATTAATGGTTCTCCCATTGTTTTATAATTATCGAGCAAGGCTTTATATTTAAGCTGTTCACTTAACAATTGCTTCAATTCATTATTTAAAAGGTTTATTTCGTTATCTGTGGATAATTGTTTGGCGTTTGCTGAAATTTTTGATGCTATAATTTTGGCTATAGAGCTGCCATAAAACAAGGGCAAAGCCACACCAACTTGAAAACCATGATAATACTTATTGTTTTGTAATTGATTGGACCCTAAAAAATAATTAATAGAAAAATCGGGAAGCATCTTGTTTTTTTCAATACGAACCATTGAGTTATAATATTCAGTCTCATTTTTTAATACATCAAAAACAGGCAAAGAATTGGGTATTTCGCTAATTTCAACCAATGGTTCTATGTTTGAAGAAACAGAAAAATCGCCTTCATAATTCATTAGAACTTTTAATAGCTGATAGGCATTTGCTGCATCTACTTTTAATGCATTCAACTGAATGGCTGTTTGATTTTTTTTCGCTTTGATGTTCATCACTTCAAGCCGACTAACATCGCCTTTAGCGGCTCTTTTTTCTGAATTTACAAGTAAAACAGAATAGAGGCTATCTAGTGTATGATACAGTTTTTGCTTATTCAAAAGAATTTGATAATTGAAAAAAGTAAACGAAACATTTTTTATTAACGCATTTTTTTGATTGTTCAAATTTGCTTCCGCTATTTTTACCTGAATTTGCAAAGCGTTGCTTTCTGCCGAATAAAGTGTCGGGAAACTGAAACTTTGTTCTACACCCCAAACTTTTAAGGGGTACCCGTTTTCGGCAATATTGTTTTGGTCGGTACCATAACTAAATACTGTTTTGCCGGGGGTAAAAGCTGTTCTTTTTAATGCTTTGCTTTCCTCTACGTTCATCCAATACGCGGCAATTTGCTTATTATGTTGCAAAGCTGTGTCAATAACATTGTTTAATTCCATTTTAGAATTTTGCCCAAAAGAAGAAATTGCCGGAATACATAGTAAAAGCAATGTAATAACGGTATTGGAACGTATAAAGCGTAGCGGAAAAAACTTTATTCCTTTTACGTTATAAAATATTTCGAAGAGAAGAGGCAGCGCAATCATGGTAAGCATGGTAGAAGTAATCAGTCCGCCAATTACAACAGTGGCAAGCGGGCGCTGGACTTCGGCACCTGCACCAGTAGAAATAGCCATAGGCAGAAAGCCCATAGCAGCAGCACCGGCGGTAAGCAATACAGGCCGCAAGCGATTTTTGGTTCCTGCAAGTATTAATTCCCGCATACTTGTCATTCCTTTATGTTGCAATTCTTTTAAATGCTCAATGAGTACAATGCCATTTAGTACTGCAATACCAAAGAGCGCAATAAAACCAATTCCTGCCGAAACGCTGAAAGGCATACCCCTAATCCATAAAAGAAATACACCACCCACGGTGGCTAAAGGTATTGCGGTAAAAATCATTACTGCATCTTTAAACGATTTGAATGCAAAATGAAGAAAAATAAAAATCAACAACAAAGCAACCGGAACCGCAATCATTAAGCGATTGGTAGCATTTTGTAAATTTTCAAACTGTCCGCCATACTCAATATAATTGCCTGCTTTGAGTTTTAAATTTTTATCGATTTTTTGTTGAATATCAACAATAACCGATTGCAAGTCGCGGTTGCGCACATTAACGCTTACAACAACCCTGCGGTGAGCATTATCGTGCGAAATTTTTGCAGGACCTTTGGTGTATTCAATGTCAGCAAGCTCGCTTAAAGGTATCATTTGTCCGTTTGAAACAGGTACTTGTAGCTGTCTAATATCTTCAATATCGGTTCTATTTTGGTTATCGAAGCGCATTACCATATCGAAGCGTTTTTCGCCTTCAAAAATTACGCCTGCTGTTTTTCCGCCAAATGCTGCCGATAAATAGGTATTCAAGGTGCTAATATCAACGCCGTAGTATGCAATTTTGCTTCTATTGTAATTCACTTTTATTTGAGGCAACCCTGCTGTTTTTTCCATAATTATGTCACTAGCTCCCAGTACATCGGCAATAAGGTTTTTTACTTCCAGCGCTTTTTGGTTGATGTATTCGAGGTCTTCGCCGAATATTTTAATGGCAATGTCGGAACGCACACCGGTAATTAATTCGTTAAACCGCATTTCGATGGGTTGCGTAAATTCGTATTCAACCCCCGGAATTACGGAAAGTTCTCTTTTGAATTCATCGGCAAGTTCTTCTTTGCTATTTGCTACCGTCCAATTTTGCTTGGGTTTTAGCTTAATAATCATATCAATTTCTTCCATCGACATAGGGTCGGTGGGAACTTCGGCAGCACCAATGCGCGAAACAATTTGGTCTACTTCGTCAGGGAATTTATTTATTAAAATGTTCTCCATCTGAGTGGTCATTTCCACCGTTTTTGAGAGCGAAGTTCCTGTTTTTAAAACGGGTTGTATTACGAAATCGCCTTCGTCGAGTGTTGGTACAAATTCGCCACCAATGCGAGTAAACAATACTCCGGTAATTAGCAATGATATAATTGCAGCTCCAAGCACCCAACGTTTATGACCGCAAGACCATTTAATCACCGGGTAGTACGATTGATGAATTTTATCCATAATCCGGTCGGAAACAGTTCGTTTTTGGATTTTGCCCGGTTTTAAAAAGAGCGAAGCCGCAACCGGCAACCATGTTAGCCCTAATATCATAGCACCAATAATAGCAAAAGAAAACGAGAGTGCCATAGGGCGAAACATTTTGCCTTCGACACCGGTTAACGACAAAATGGGTATGAAAACGATAAGAATGATTACTTGCCCAAAAATTGCTGATTGCATCATTTTTGAAGCTCCCGAAATAGAAATGCTATCCATTAAAGTTTGTCGTTCACCTCCTTTAACTGCCAATATTTCTGTTTTTTGCAAGCCCATTCGTATAACAATAAATTCTACAATGATTACGGCACCATCTATTATTATTCCAAAATCGAGCGCACCAAGGCTCATTAAATTGGCATCAATTCCAAAAACATACATCATACCAATAGTAAACAATAATGCCAAGGGTATCATTGAAGCAATAACCAATGCCGACCGAATGTTTCCCAGTAGCAATACTACAATAAGCAGCACAATGATAGCTCCCAGTATAAGGTTCTCAATTACCGTAAAAGAGGTCTTAGCTATGAGTTCGCTCCGTTCGAGAATAGGATTGATAAAAACGCCTTCGGGTAAGTTTTTCTGAATGTCGGCTACCCTGGATTTTACTTCATTGATAACAACTTTTGAATTGGCATTTTTTAGCATCATAATCTGACCAAGCACCGTTTCGCCCTTGCCATTGGCTGTAATTGCCCCAAAACGGTTTGCAAAACCAAACTTTACGTTTGCCACATCTTTTATAAGTATTGGCGCACCGGAACTGTTTTTTACGACAATATTTTCAATATCTTCTAATGACCTTGCCTGACCATCGCCCCTTATAAAATAACTTTGATTTGTTTTTTCAATATAAGCCCCCCCCGAAATGCCATTGTTATTTTCGAGTGCAGTAAAAATATCCATTAAGCTTATATTAAGGCTTTTAATTCGTTCAGGAAGAATTGCCACTTCATATTGTTTTAAATAACCACCCCAGCTGTTTATTTCAACTACACCGTTTATCCCTGATAATCTTCGTTTTATAACCCAATCCTGAATAGTACGTAACTCCATGGCGGAGTATTTATCCTTAAATTCAGGCTTTACATCAACAATATACTGGTAAATTTCACCTAATCCGGTGGTTATCGGACCCATTTCGGGCGAGCCATACGCTTCGGGAATGTTGGCCGATGCCGTTTTAATCTTTTCGGCAATGAGTTGGCGGGGCAGATAGGTGCCGAGGTTTTCGGCAAAAACAACCGTAACTACCGATATTCCAAATTTTGATATAGAACGAATTTCCTTCACACCCGGTAAATTTGCCATTTCCATTTCAACAGGTGTGGTAATAAATTGCTCAATCTCTTGGGTTGATAAATTGCCGGAAGTAGTTATTACCTGAATCTGATTATTCGTAATATCAGGCACTGCACCTACCGGAATATGTAAAACAGCATATAACCCAAAGGCAGCAATGGTAAGTGTAAAAAGTATAACTATAAGTTTATTCTTTACACTAAAATCAATTATTTTTTCTAACATGGCATAACAATATTATTCAATTGATAAGTTAAGCATTATTGCTTATTTTTGGTTAATTCTATAAGAAACTCATTTATTATAAAGTGCCCCGTTTTTTGATTCATTGAATAAAGCATATCGTCACTTTTATATTTCTGATTTATTGCAACTTTAATATCCGATTCTATTTGCAAATATTTACAAAGATTGGCAACTGTAAGTGAATATACCTCTTGGTTTTGTCCTGAAGAAAAATAATAATAGGTAATCGGTATCTCTTTTGCACGACGCGTTGGACCAGATTGTTTATATTCAGTTATAACAGTACTGTAAGTATAAATAAACAGGAATGATGTATCGGCTATAAAGTAAGGATTCCGGTTTATAAATCGGTAATTAGCACCATTCGATAAATGTATGGCAAAAATGCTGTCTTTATGAAATACTGAATCTTTTTTAAGTTCAAAACAAGATATTTCAGGCGAGATAAAAAATTGATTAAGTTTAATTTTAATATCCTTTTTTTGAATATTTGATGAGCAAACTATTTTATTTTGTTTAAAATCATCATACGATAAAAAAATACCTTTAACCTCTGAATTCTTAATATCCTTTGGCCTTTGACCGTATGTAAAATTTACAAACAGTATAAATATAGCTGCGATAATAATGTTATTTTTTTTCATATTCTTTTTTTATGTTTAAAATCTATCTGTTTTAAAATCTCAAAGTTATTAAATAATTTAATCATTATTCACACGCAGTGCAATTCTTCGCTTGTGCATAACGGACGGCGGTATATGTCGTTTCCGCTTCACCGTCGCTCGTTAAAGATACAAATTTTATTTTCAACTTGTAAATTATCAGAATGCCAAGGCGGAAGTGGCGTATACCGCATGTTAGGCGTATGTGCTTCTTTCATTCGATTAAGCTGGTTCTTTAGATTTGTCGTAATTGTCAACTATTTTCAAAAGCGTTTCAGAGTGGTTAAAAATATCGTCTAAAGAATTTAATTCATTTTTAACTTCTTTCTTTTGTTCGTCAAGTGTTACGAAATACTTTTTGTTTCCGCTTAAATAAAGGCGACAAATTGTTTTGCGATTATTGTCATCAAGTAAGATTGCAAAATATGATTGTGCATCTCTGTGAGTTATTCGGTTTGCACTTATTTTTTGTCGAAGAATCGTTTTAACTATCATAAAACCTTCAAGTTCATCTTCTGTTGTAACAACTTTTATTTCGTCAAGTTTAGCTTGTTCTAATGCTTGAAAAGCTTCTTGTTTTTTTGTCTCTTCGTCTTCCTTTATCAAAGCTGTTTTTAAACGTTCTGTGATAAGGTCACTAATATGCTGTTGTATTGATTTCTTTGTAAGATTTGTGAACTGCTCCAATACCTTTGCAGTCACAACACTTGGGTAAACTTGTCTTGCAAAGTGTTTTACAAAGTCAGGTGTTGGGTTTATTAGCTCTTGTTGAATAAGGTATTTTAGCTCATTCATAAATTTCAATTCACTTGCAGTATTTGTAATACTTTCAGAGTCAAAAACTGATTTATGAAATTTTTTAAGTTCTTCAACTTGGTTGTCTTTAATTTCATTGATATTAAATTCTAAAAATGGCTTCTCGTCCATTTTATTTGCTTCAACCAAGTCAGAATAAAAACGGTAATTTATACCATTTGTTAGAATTCCAAACTTTGCTTTAGAAACATGAAAGTATCTCAAAAGCTGTCCATCATGTATATTTAGATTTTGTGCCCAATGTTTACACTCAATTAAAATTGTTGGATTTCCTTCTTTAAAAATTGCATAATCAATTTTCTCTCCTTTTTTAATTCCAATGTCTGAAATAAATTCGGGAACAACTTCTGTCGGATTAAAAACATCATAGCCTAGACTTTGAATGAATGGCATTATAAACGCATTTTTAGTTGCTTCTTCTGTCTGAATTTGTTCTTTCAGCTTGGTTACTCTTTCACCAAGTTGTTTGATTTGGTCTTTAAAATCCATTTTTCATATTATTTATTAGTTTATATTCTTTTTTATCAAATGTAATGTTTTGTTTAACAGGGGATTTAGCATTACGCCTAACGGACAGCAACTATACGACGGGCAAGGCAGGGAAATCAGCTTTTTTGAAAAACAAATGTCTTTCAAAAAGTACAAAATTTTCTTACTTGCAATGCCTTGACTGTGCGTATGTTGCATGTTATGTGTATTTTACTTTATTTCAATATTATAAAATTTATTCAGAAAGAACAATTTCGAACCTGTTATTTTTTTGATTAAATTCAAAGCGTATTTTTTCTGTACTTGATAATTTACTATTTAATTCTTGTATTGTAATAGCATAATTCTTTTTGAATAAATCAACCGTTTCATTAAACCATTTTATGTTTTTCTGATGTTCTATCTGATTGTTCCAATTTAAAAATTCTGGGTTTTTAGTAAGGAATGCAATACCATCGATTAATAAAGATTTATCTGTTGACAAAGAAGAATTCAAATCAAGTAAAATTCGCTGACTAATAAACAACTTAATATATTGGTTAGCAATGGAAAGTTCTTTACTTCCATTTAGACATTTTACTCTAAATAATTTATAAGCGATAGATGAGAAGAGAAAAGGAATTTCCTTACCGCCAATTACGTTGATAGCATTTATCGAATCTGTAACGCGTTTGTTTCCTGTTATTAACCCCTGAGATAAATCTTTAAGAATTAATTTAATTGAATAATATAGGTTGCTAACGGAATTGTTATCAGTAAAACAATATTTCTGCACATTTGTTGGGAAATCCCTAACAATTGGGAAATCGCCATCTTTGACAAATTCGGGATCTTCCATACATTTAAAGAGTAATTCAATTGTTTTATTTTTATCTTCAATACTTAGTTTCGTAGATGCATTTAAATATTTTGCAGCAGTTATGAAACCACTATTATCGAGTGAGCCATAAGGAGAATATAAAATTTCGTTATATATGATATACTTGTATCCACCAAACGATTCATCAGAAAAATATAACGTATCCAGCAATCCAGTGCTTTTATTCTTGTATTTTTCAACATTGGGGCATTCGGCGGAAATACCAATGTTAAATCTGGAAATATCTGGTTGATATTGTGCCCACACACTTCTGGTGAGAAGCAAAAAAAATGTTAGAATAATTGTGGTTTTCATTTTTTACTTTTGTTTTTGTTACACATAACGAAAAGCAACAATGCGCCGTGCAAGGCAGGGAATTCTGATTTTTTGGAAAACAAAAGCTCGTTCCCAAAAGTACCAAAGTATCTTGCTTGCAATGCCTTGCATGGACGCATGTTGCATGTTAGGCATTTATCTCGTTTTTAATCTTATTTTATGGTCTTCAATGACTGTACTTATAGCTTCGTCCAAACCAGATACATCCATATCTTTTTCTGTACCTGTTAATTTGCCTGATAGAAAATAGTAAGTATATTGTGCTAAACCGCCAGAACAAAAAAAGCAATGGTCAATTCTAATTGCATAATAATTATCACCTTTATCCCACTCAACTGTGGCGTCTGTAAAATATTTACCATCCTTATTAAAAATTATTTTGCGACTACCATTTTTATTATCATTATAAACATACCACTGACCGTTCCATTCATGTGTAATTACAATGTTACTTGAAGAACTCGAACTACTTGAAGAAGAACTACTACTCGAAGAACTATGTGAACTAATTGCTTCTCCAATTGCTGAAAGTCCTTTTAATACAACAGCCACACCAATAACCCAACCAGCTAAACTATTCATATCTGCTTGTGAATAAGTTTGTGGATGCTCACAATTACTGCATACATCATTATAATAATTACCACGTTCTATCCAATTTCCTTGCGAATTATAGGCTGTACCATAACCATGTCTATTATCATTTAACCAGTTACCTTCATATTTACCTCCAGCATTCCATGAATAAATACCAGTTCCTGATTTCTTGTCATTTAACCAATTTCCAACGTATTTTCCATTATCATAATAATTTGTACCATAACCATTTCTATCATCATTTAACCAGTTACCCTCATACCGATTACCATTATTCCAATAATATACACCATAACCACTTTTTTTGTCATTGCTAAAATTACCAACATATTTACCATTATTATAATATGAAGTACCATTCCCTTCAAAACTGCCATTAGTAAAATTACCTTGATAAAATAATGTTCCATCGTTATTATAATATTTTCCTAAACCTTCATATTTTCCATTTGTAAAATTGCCTTCATAGCGTAAAATCCCACTATTGGTATAAAGTTTCCCTTGACCATTCCAATCACCATCTTTCCAATTTCCACTATATTTCAAACCACTGGCATAAAACATCGTACCGAAATTACTTATTTTATCCTTATCCCAATTACCTTCGTAGCGATTACCGTTCGGAAAATAGTACACTCCATAACCAGATTTTTGGTCGTTCAAATAATTACCAACATATTTATCCCCGCTATTCCAAATATAAATACCATTTCCATTTTGATTACCATCTATCCAATTTCCATTGTATGTACCATTATTATAATATCTTGTACCTGAACCATTAAATATATTATATTTATAATTGCCTTCATAGATTAATTTCCCAGTATTATCATAAAGCTTTCCATAACCAGAACGCTGATCATCTAACCAATTACCTTCATACCTTTCTCCATTTGAGTATGTAAAAATATGGAAACCATTTCTAATATTAGCATATATTACAGTAGAATTACTATTTAAGCAATTTTTTTTATTAGAAGTAATCTTTGTTTCATCTTTATAGGTATTTGATAACGATTTAGTATTCTTAAATTTTAAAATCCAAAAATCTGAAGAACCTGCTCCTTTTGAGTATGTATAGCCAGCAATCGCAAAACCACCATCTTTCGTTTGGATTATCTGTTTCGGTAAATCACTACTTTTACCACCAAAAGTATTTTCCCATAATAAGTCCCCTTGTTGATTTGTTTTTATTATCCAAAGATCTTCCGCACCTTCACCTTTCGATTTTGTATTACCAATTACTATCAAAGAACCATCAGATGTTTGAATTACAGATTGTGCCTCATCCCATTCATCACCCCCATATTTTTTTTCCCATAATAAATTTCCTTTCGATTCAAATTTCATTAACCAGAAATCTTTATAATTTGCACCCTGAGCTGAAGTAAGACCTGCAACTATGAAATTATTGTCATTTGTTTGAATAATTGAATTAGCTCTATCCATATCATTTTCATTGTTCCCACCCATATTTTTGCTCCATAATATATTTCCCTTATAATCAACTCTTAATAAAAATAAATTATCTTGCTTTTTATTTGAACTATTTTCAATTTCAGTAGATCCTGCAATACAAAATCCACCATCTTTAGTTTGAAGAATAGTATTTGCATAATCATTATTTTCACTTCCATAAGTTTTATCCCAAATCAGATTTCCCTTATTATCTGTCTTTATTAACCAAATATCACAACTTCCAGCACCTTTAGAATATGTATAACCTAAAATAGCAAAACCATCTTCTGTAGTTTGAATAAGCGAATGCGCTTCATCAACAGCATAACCTTTATAAGTTATTTCCGACTGTAAATTTCCATTATAATCTAATTTAATGAACCAAATATCTCTACCTGAATCAATACTTTTTGATTCTGTACTACCTATTACAGCATATCCTTTGTCTGAAGTTTGTACAACAAAATTAAATACATCATTTTTAAGCCCACCAAATGTTTTATCCCATAGTAAATTACCCTGTTTATCTAACTTTACAATATAAGCATCTGTTGAAGATATCCCCTTCTTACCTACTATAACAAAATTTTCATCAGTCGTTTGAATTATGCAATAAGCCTCTTCATTATCTTTACTACCAAATGTTTTTTCCCACTCAATTTCAGGTAAAATATTTTGTGAAAATGAATATGCAGCAATAAATATTAATACTAATAATACTAAAATGTTTTTCATAGTGTTGTGTTTTTATTATTCGTTGTTCTTTTGATATTATATTACTAATCATATATTTAAGATTATGATAAATAATTTTATAATGCCTAACACCTCAATCTACTCCACTCCCCCAATTTTTCTTTTCCCGGTGTGTTTATCGTTGTTATAGGTCGTGGGGGTGTGGGCTGTAAACGACTGATATAACGTGATATCAAAAATTTGTGTATATTTCATTATGGCGGTGAATTCTGTTTCTGATTCTGTTTCGCTCACTACCAAAATATCGCCAGAATTCTTTTCCTTCAAATTCCCCGAAGAAGTATTTTTCGTAGAAGTCTTTGTGAATTTGAATTGCTTCGGATATCGCATTTTTCTATACTGCATTTTTTAGTTCGTGTTTCTTTGTTTCTAGTTTAAGTAATCCATTTATGGATATATCTTCATCAAGCTGTTTCCAATGGATTCCATATCCAGAAGGCGTAACTTTATAGTCAAGTAACTCGCTTCCTGTTGCATGCGAAAGCCTATCTGAAATCTCGGACAATTGAAATGATAAAACCTTTTCGGTTAACTTTATAATTATATGTCCAGATTCAAACATTATCCCCAATATGTCATAAGCTTTTTCCATTGATCCTATTTTTTAAAGTGTCTATTCCATTCTGAAACAATGTAATCGAAATGCTCATAAATGATTTTTTTAACTTCCCGCCTGGCTTGTGGTGTCAAGTTGTATTCTAATGCTATCGTTAGCTCGAAGTTGTTTGCGTCAATCCAAAACTTACATTCCATTTCTCCCTTTTCTGCATGAACATGAATCGGTTCATTGTTTTCGTTTGACCAAAAATATAATCTCCATCCTGATAATAGCAAAATTGTTGGCATATTTTTTCTTCCAAATATAATTTAATTTTTTCAATACATTATAAAATATCAAAAATTTGTGTATATCCTAAAATCCGCAGGATTTTTTCAATTTGTGTAATAAACAATAGTTTGCATCTATTTTTCTTCACCCTTTTAAATGAACTAAAATTCGTGTAATTCGTGTAATTCGTGGGCAAACAAAAAACACTTGCGGATTTAAGGTATATTTCATTATGGAGGAGCATGCGAATTGGGTTTCTGTTTCGCTCCTTGCCACAGAGCCATCATCGGGTTTTCTATCTTCTTGATGATGTTGTTGGCTATGTGGGTGTAGCGTGTGGTCGTGTCTATATTGGCATGTCCCAGAAATTCCTGTATGGTTCGTAAATCCTGTCCTTGCTCCAAAAGGTGTGTAGCTATGCTATGGCGCAACAAATGAGGATAAACTCTGCGCTTTACGCCAGCTTTTTGGGCTGCCAGCTTTAGAATCTTCCGGAAGGAAGTGGCGCTATATTTTTCGCCAGTACTGCCTTCGAACATATACATCGAGGGATTGCTGTGCGCAAAATATTGTTCTATAATCGATTTTGTAAATTCATCCAAGGGAACGTTCCGGTCTTTGCGACCTTTGCCCTGGCGGATATGAATCATATTTCTTTCAAAGTCTATATCGGATATTTTCATCGAGAGAACTTCGCTTATCCGCATTCCGGTAGAATAAGTCAAAGCAACAATGCACCTGTGTTTTGGGTTCTCTATATGCTGAATCAAGGAAAATATTTCCTCAGCACTCAATACATCAGGCAGTTTTTCCGATGAGCGTGGTCGTTCCAATACCCCTGGCGGAACTTTCTTTTTATTGATATGTTCGTAATAAAATTTCAAACAACTGATATAGTGATTCTGATAATAAATCGAAATTTTCTTCTGATTCACCAAAAAGGCACTAATTTCTTTCCATGTGATTAGAGCCGGATGTTTATAATCGAACCATTTCAGGAAACTGAGAAAAGAAGAGATGTAGGTCTTTTTTGTGTTATATGTAAAATCAGTTTGATCAATCGCATTCTGATACTGAATTCTGTAAACATCAATCAGCTTGTAGCGGCTCACCATGCGGAGAACTTTTTCGCGTACCGATTCAGTGCTGTAGGGATTTCCGTCCTGTTCGAACAAAAACTTAAGGGGCATGGGCGCTAAAGCCTTCAAATGGTCGCTTACCAATCTGTTGTAAAGTTTTCGGGCAGGAAAATGATTCACAAGCAGCAGATTCTGCGGAATAAGATTGGTCTGTTCGAGTGTGATTTCCGAAACTTGCTTTGCCGTAAGACCCAGATAGTAACACATAAAAAACAATAGTCGGTCATGAACTGATGAAATTTGTTCAATGACCTTCAATATATTGTCGAAATCGAGCAAAGTGGGCGTTGGTTCCACAACTTGGATGGGTTGCAGATGAAACACCATTTTGGGTCTGTTCAGCAGTTTTTCGTAATATAACTTGATGGAACAAACCAAATGTCGCGTTTGCGCTTCGGAAAGCTGTTTTTCCTTAACGTTTTGTTGCACATATTCCAATAGTTGTTTGAAGCCCAGTGTTTCAAGATCCTTGCCCTCGAAACTGTAAGCAAAATTGCGGAAATAATCAAAATAAGCCTCCACCGTGTTCTGACTATACCTTTTTATATATAGGTAATCCAAAAATCGTTTTACCTCGGGATGTTTATCTTCGGCTCTTTCGTCCTTTTCTTCTGCAATTTCGCAGGATAGACCGAACTGGTCAGCCAATAGCTTAAGTTCATCCAATAGCTTTTCTGAATATGGCAAGACCCAGCTTTTGCTTTCCTTTACCCAGAAGGCTTTTTCTATTTGACGAATAGTCTTAAATATATCTGGCTGGTATCCATGCGAAAGCTTGATCCGGGTTTTGAGCGCATTGATCTTTATCCGTATCTTTCCTTGATTTTGTTTATTTTCTGATTCAGGCGCTGGTTTGCTCCCAGAATCTTTCACCGGAGTTTTGTATTCCTGCTCGATCACCTCTATGATAGGAGTTTCATTTTTCTGTATTACTTCAGGAATAATTGTATTTTGCTGAGGGCTATCAATTTTCTTTTCCAGATTTATGATGCAGGGAAACAACACTTTGAGTTTAGCAAAACTTTCCTTGTTGTAAGGCAGATACCAGCAACGGTAGGTTTGCGTCCAGGTATAACCCGCAATGGTTCTTAGTTTTTCCATTTGTCCGGGCAAAAATGGATGATGAACCCTGATTTTCGTCTGGCCCTTGTAATCGAGTTTACTGATCGTGATCTTTTGTATATTCTTATTACTTTCGGACTTTTCCTCCTGAGTACCAACAGCATTCCTCTTCCTCAAAATCTCTGTTGTAGAAATTTTGGGATTTATCTTATTTTCATGTATAGGGTGAATGCTACTCAAATCGGTATGTTTGGAAAATAATGGATTAAATCTGTTCTGTTTTGCATTGAAGCAAATGTAATAAAGATTTTTAAATGTATCAAAAGAAATTTAAAATAATTTCGAATTTTTTTGATTAGGAATCGTTTGTGCTTTAGCTTTATTTCTTTGATCGAACAATAATAATGAAAAATGAATTATGAATTATGAATTATGAATTATGAATTATGAATTATGAATTATGAATTATGAATTATGAATTATGAATCAATGTCGTTTAGTTAAGAAATTTTCATAATCTTTTGTAATTCATAGAATAAAGCTTCTTTGGTCGATGCTTTCGTTCTTCTTTCCGATTAGGTCT
>Ga0316608_1000661_pt1 | contig 15224 bp, 13 predicted proteins | sample MIS2016152B_MG_FD_207673 | JGI IMG/M metagenome (GOLD analysis project Ga0316608, IMG submission 207673) | Microbial mat bacterial communities from Middle Island sinkhole, Lake Huron, Michigan, United States - MIS.2016.152B | ecosystem: Environmental > Aquatic > Freshwater > Lake > Sediment...
TGCAACTTTTATGTTATATTTATTTTATTGAATTCCAGTTATTTAATATTTTTTATATAAAATCATATCTGACTGATTATCTATTAATTGACAATCTCAGAAATATTAGTTATTAAAATAAATATCCTAAAAATAATATTCGATTAAGTAGAATTTATTATTTTTGTTATAAGTTTTTTTAACAATAATAAAATGAAAAAAAACATACTATTTTCTCTAATTATTTTATTATCAATATTTTCAATTAGTTGTGATAATCGTAAAAATACAACACCAAATACTACAGCTAAAAATGGAATAATTGACCTTTCAGATTTTAATTTTTCTGATAATAAAATTGTTCCATTAGATGGGGACTGGGAGTTTTATTGGGATACTTTGTTATATCCAGTTGATTTTAAAAATGATTCAACATTATTTCCTGAATATGTCAAAGTTCCGGGTAGTTGGAATAAATATGAGAAAATTAACAATTTAAAGAGCAAAGATGGTTTTGCTACTTTTCGCCTTAAAATTAAACTCAATAGCGATAGTGCAAATTACGGACTTCAAATGGTTAAAGTATTTTCAGCTTATAAATTGTTTGTAAACAATAATTTGATAGACTCAGTTGGAAAAGTTTCTTACCTTGAAGACGACGAAAAAGCATCGTTTAAACAATCATTAATTTTTATTTCAGATAACCAGATATCTTATTTAGGAACTGATAGTTCAGAAATAGATTTGATTTTTCAGGTTTCAAATTTTCATTCGACAAAATCTGGATTAGTCAGAAAAATATATTTTGGGAAATATAAAGATATAGACGAAAGTTATGAGCAGAAACTATATATTTCTTATTTAATAATCGGAATTTTATTAATTATATTTTTATATCATATTTCATTATTTCTACTGAGAAAACAGGAAATATCTTATTTGTTTTTTGCAATAATTTGTTTTGCAATGATTTTCAGAATTCTTGCTACAAACGAAAATTTAATTTATAATTGGATTCCTAGCCTTAATTTTGAAATTTACCATAAACTTGATTTTATTCTCGGATATTGTTTGCCTCTTTTATTTTCAGTTTTTTTTCTCTATCTTTTTAAATCTGAAATACATAAAAATATTATTCGCTCAATTTTATTTCTGGGTCTTGGCTTTGCATTATTTCTTTTTATAACCCCAACATCAATAAATAGAAATTTGGAACCGATTTTTATAATTTATGCATTATTATCGGGTTTTTATCTAACTTTTATTTACTTACCTATTCTTTTTATTAATAAATATCAATATGTTTATATTGCATTTTTGGGAATGTTTGTATTTTTTGCAACTGGTTTAAACGATGCACTTTTATCAATGAATATTATTAATACACCTTTTCTAATGCACTATGGACTTGTGTTTTATATAATTACTCAAGCATTTTTACTATCAAAACGTTCGTCAGATTCATTTAAATCAGTAGAATTATTAAGTTCGGAATTACAATATAAAAACGATAATTTGGAAATAATTGTAAAAGAAAGAACAAGTGAAATTATGACCAAAAATGAAGAACTAATTGTTCAGCAAGAAGAAATTTTAGCTCAGCGAGAAGAATTATTATCAATAAATGAAGAATTGAACACAATGAATATTGCTCTCGAAAAACTTTCGATAGTTGCCAGTAAAACAGATAATTCCGTAATTATTTCTGATTCAAAAGGTGTTATACAATGGTGCAATGAAGGTTTTGAAAGAATGATGAAAATGACTTTAGACACTTTTATGCAAAAATTCGGAAATAATATTTTTCAAACAAGTTCAAATAAACAAATTAGAGAAATATTTGATGAATGTGTTCTAAATAGAAACTCTGCAGTTTATATTTCCGAATGTTTAAGAGGTGATGGAACAAATATTTGGACACAAACAACTCTGACACCAATCTTTGACGCTGATGATAAAATTTCAAACATAATAGCTATAGATTCAGACATAACAGAAATACAAGATGCAAGTCAAAAAATTGATTTTCAACATAAACAAATTAAATCCAGTATTCAATATGCTTTAACAATTCAGCAATCAATGTTACCGTCTCATAAAGAAATTGGTAAATATGTTCAAAACTTTATAATTTACAAACCAAAGGATATTGTGAGCGGCGATTTTTATTGGTTCTTTTCACCTTGCGGAGATAATAATGAAGTATTTTGCAAAATATATTTTATTGCAGCCGTTGATTGTACCGGACATGGAGTTCCGGGTGCTTTTATGTCTGTAATCAGCAACAATATTTTGCGGAAAATAGTTCTCGAGCAACGAATTTCTGACCCAAAAGAAATTCTTACTAATATTGATAAAGAAATAATCAAAACATTAAGACAGGAAGAAACAGAAAACCAAGATGGTTTGGATATTTGTTTTTGCAGAATTATTACAGATGAAGTTGAAAATACAAATGTTGTATTTTGTGGAGCTAAACTTCCTCTTTTTGTTTATAATACTGAAAATAAAAGTATTGAAAAAATAAAAGGTGATTCCAAAACTATTGGTGGAGCAAAACATAGAAGTGAAACAAGTTTTAAAAACACCGAATTATTATTAAAAAAGCACGACCAAATATTTTTAAGTACCGATGGTTTTATAGACCAGAATAATGAAAGCAGAAAACGTTTTGGAACTGAAAAATTTGTTAATACAATAAACGAATGTGTAAATTTACCATTTGAAAATCAACAAGTATATCTCGAAAATACTTTAAAGAATTGGCAAAAAGATGAAGAACAACGAGATGATATTACCGTAATTGGTTTGAAATTTTAATTTTTTATTTAAGTATTCGAATTTACTAAAATTTATTTTTAGATAAAAAAACGTCCAAAAAAAATGTAAATTAGAAAAAAATAAAGGATAGAATATTTAAATGGCGAAAGCATCTTGAAGAATTTAAGATAAAGATTTTGAAATATTTTAATTTGTAAATCAATCAATTAAGCCAAATTTTTCTTTTTTTTTTGAATAAAACATTAAATTTATTTCTGAATTCCTATAATAAATATAACTTTGCAACCGAAAATTTAAGAAGTTCTATATTAAAATGATAAACAGACGACTAATAAGAGTTAAAATATTACAAGCCTTGTATTCTTATTATCAATCAGGCGATACATCACTTGAGAAGGTTGAAAAAGAATTGCTTTTCAGTATCCAGAAAACTTATGATTTGTATCATTATCTTTTTTTGTTATTGATTGATATTAATAGGTTTGCAAAATCAAAAATTGATTTTAACAAAAGTAAATTTGTACCCACCGAAGAAGACTTAAATCCGGTTACCAAATTTGTAGATAACAAAATAATTGTTCAGCTTAAAGAAAATGAACGTCTTAAAAATTATTTGAATGAAAGAAAAATGTCTTGGACAAATCATCTGGACTTAATCAAAGTTTTATTCAAAAATATTTCGGAAAGTGAAGATTACAAATCATATATGGCTTCTGAAGAAAGAAGTTACGACGCTGATAAAAAAATTCTGATAAATATTCTCGAAAATATTTTAAACGAATCCGAAGACCTTTATGCAACACTAGAAGAACAAAGCATATTCTGGAACGATAATATTGATTTTATTATCTCAATGATTGTTAAAACAATAAAAAAACTTAAAATTGGAGATGATAGTAAAACGCCATTAATGCCAAAGTTTAAAAATGATGAAGATAAGGAATTTGTTACCGAATTACTACACAAAACAATTTTACATCAGGCAGAATATCGTGAAATAATTACTCAAAATATAAAAAACTGGGACATTGACAGATTGGCATTTCTTGATATTATCATACTGCAACTGGCTTTAACAGAGCTTTATCTTTTTCCCGAAATTCCCGTAAAAGTAACAATTAACGAATACATCGAAATATCAAAATATTACAGCACCGAAAAAAGTAGCACTTTCATAAACGGAATACTGGATAAACTGGTAAAAAATCTGAAAAAAGATAATCAAATAGTTAAAAGAGGTAGAGGTTTAATAGGTGATATTGAAGAAGATACAAATAGTTAAACTAAATTTATAATATAATATTATTCTTAAATATATTGAACTATATTAAAATTAAAATATATAATTAGTTATGAAAAGGTTAATTTTTATTTTCATTTTGTCTTTCGGATTATTTAGTTGTAAAACAAATAGTTCTGACCAAAAAAACGAATCAGGAACAGATTCTGGAAAAAAAGCAAAATTTGAATTTACTGAAGATGTTCACGATTTTGGTGATATTGTTGAAGGTGAAAAAGTGTCGTGTTCATTCAAATTTAAAAACGTAGGTGAAGCAGATTTGATAATTTCAAATGCAAAAGCAAGTTGCGGCTGTACAGCACCAACCTATACGAAAGAACCTATTGCACCAGGAGAGGAAGGAAAGATTGATGTAACTTTCGACAGTAGTAATAAAAGCGGAAATCAATATAAAAAAATTACAATTACTGCAAATTCAGACCCTGAAATTCAAGAACTTGTAGTTACATGTAACATACTTAAAAAATAAATTATAAATTCAAAAATCAATTTTTATGAACAATCTATTATTTGTATTATTAATGGCTCCTCAAGGAGGTGCAGAAGGAGGCGGAAGCCCTTATTCTATGCTTATTATGATGGGCTTACTTATTGTTGTGTTCTACTTTTTTATGATTAGACCACAAATGAAAAAACAAAAAGAGCTTAAAAAATTCAGAGACGAGTTAAAAGTTGGAGATAAAGTAGTTACAGTTGGCGGAATTTATGGCAAAATTGCTGAAATTGCAGAAACAACTATTATTCTCGAAGTTGAAGGCAAAATGAGACTTAAAGTTGACAAAGCTGGTCTGGTAAAAGACAATACAGACGTAATGCAGACTACAACTAAATAATTTACAGCCATAAAAAAGGAAATTGATTTTTTTAATTTCCTTTTTTTTAATTTATTATCAAAAATCAAAAGTGAAGTTTTTAAATAAAAAAAAGTCAAAAAAGTTGTGATATAATAAAATCTATAAAATATTATGCACAATAGTAACCTGACAAATTTATTTGTAAATATAAATGTTGTAATTTATTGAATCTAAATTAAATATTTTCAAATTATACAATTTTCAAATTGTTACATTTCATACTTCCCATAAAACTAATATTTTAAACCTAAGCATATAAGAAATACTACTTTATATCATAAAAAAAAACCAGTTAATGAAACCTCAGTTTAAAATTGGAAAACATATCTTTAATATTAATCTCAACGAAAAAGCTTTAATTTTCAGTTTTTTTCTCTGCATTTCAACACTTTTCTGGATTTTAATAAAACTTTCCGATAATTATGTAACAAATATTACATATCCGGTTGTGTATATAAATTTACCTGAAAACAAGCTAAACACTAATGAATTACCAAAAAAGTTGACACTAAAAGTCGGTGCAAAAGGTTTTGACATTTTAAAATACAAACTAAGCAGCGACTTTATACCAATTAAACTGGATATGAATTCGCTGGAGGTCGAATATTTTAACTCCGATTCAAATTATACTTTTCTGATAACACAAAATCTTCTTAAAGATATCAAACTTCAGTTTTCAGAAAGGCAAATGATTCAAAATATCGATATTATTAAAATAAATCCTGATACAATTTTTTTTGAATATATTTCAATTGTAAATAAAAAAGTTCCTGTGGGTTTAAATGCAGATATAACTTTTTTTAAACAATATATGTTAAAGGATAAAATTATTATTATCCCCGATTCTGTTACAATAAGTGGTCCTGCAAAATATTTAGATACAATTAATTATGTTAATACTGAATTTTTACTTATTAAAGATTTAAATGAAAAATATCTATCGGAAGTAAAATTAACACAAAATAAAAAAATAACCTATTCGACTGATAAAGTTATAGTTGATATTAATGTAGAAGAATTTACCGAACAAAAAATAGTTGTCCCAATAATGATTATTAATGTTCCTGATTCGCTTACACTCAAAATTTTTCCTAACGAAATAAATATCAATTATTTAGTAGGACTTTCGTTTTATAATAAAATTGACAATGGAAATTTTGAAGTTTATGTAGATTTTAACGACATCAAAAAAAGTTTCACCCAAAAACTCAAAGTGAAAGTAAACAACTATCCTTCTCAAATAAAATCATTTAAATATTCACCTATAAGTGTAGAATATTTAATAGAAAAATAACTTTTTATTGTAATAATATATCTTAAATTATGAAATGTAAATTATTAATATTAACACTTTTAAGCATAAGTTTAAATACGTTTGGTCAGAATTTAGATACAACCAGAAATTATGTAAAAACAGGAATAAACTATGCTTTTTTTGGTTCTGGTGATGTCAGTGGCACAGCACTTTATGCTGAATATACACATTATATTAATAAATATTTTGGAATAACCCCAAAAGTCAATTTTGGAAATGCTTATAGAAAAAATACAGACTTTTATGAAGTTGAAATTAATCAAGTTACAATAAAATCTGTTAGCTTATCAGCAAATTACAAACCCATGCCTCTTAGATTCTCAAATTTAAGCTTTGGATTTGGAGGATTGATAAGTGTTTTTGATAATACATACATTTTTAAAACTTTTTCGGCTCCAGAAAATATTTCTGTTCAGAGTTATAGCGAAATACAGTTTGGATTATTGGGTTCGTTAAAATTAGATGTAATTGAAGAAGAACGGTTTAATATTGGTTTAAACGCTGAGCTATTAACTACTTTTTATGGTAAATATCTAGAAGCTACATCATATCAGTATGGTGCATATTTTGCTTTTAAAATTCAATAAAAATATCTGCAATTCTAATAATTTTTTATAAATTTACATCTAAAAAAAACAACATTTTAACTTTTAATACTCATAAAATGAAGATAATAGCAATAGGTCGAAATTATATAAATCATGCAAAAGAATTAAACAATCCTGTACCCGAAAAACCGGTTTTCTTTACAAAACCAGATACAGCTCTGTTAAGAAATAATCAACCATTTTATTATCCCGATTTTTCCAAAAATATTCATTATGAAGTTGAGCTTGTTGTAAAAATATGTAAAGTAGGAAAACACATCGAAAAACGTTTTGCAAACAGATATTACAACGAAATAGGAATTGGTATAGATTTTACAGCCAGAGATTTACAAGACGATTGTAAGAAAAAAGGTTTACCTTGGGAAATTGCAAAAGCTTTTGATTTTTCAGCACCTGTAGGAAATACATTTTTACCTGTTACTCAATTTGAAAATGTTCAGGATATTAACTTTAGTTTAGAAATTAATAACCAAATAGTTCAAATAGGAAACTCAAAAAATATGATATTTTCAATCGACGAAATTATTGAATATGTTTCAAAATTTATGACACTAAAAATTGGTGATTTAATTTTCACTGGAACACCTGAAGGAGTTGGACCTGTAAAAATTGAAGATAGATTGATTTCCAGAATAGAAAACCAGATTTTACTAGATTTTGAAATAAAATAATACAAAATAAAATTTTAGAGGATAATCTTTTTTGAAAATCAAAAAAATAATCTTAGTTTTATGCCATAATCCTGAATATTTTGATGTAAATACTTGGAAAGAGTATAAAAATATATAACATTTAAAATCGTTTTGTGAATTATTTTTAATAGAACTAAATTTATTTAACCTTTCCAAGTGTCTAATGTTAAGTAAAAGTTGTCAGGTGAAAAACACCTGACAAGTACAACATTATCATCACTTTTCAGGTGTTTTCATCTGAAATTTAAACGTCAATTTACGTTTAACATAACACTAATTTACAATAATTAAGAATATTTTTGTGAAAAAATTAATTTGAAAATTGATATTATGCTTTCACCTCTTATAATAAAAGCAACTGATGACACGCCAAAAGTTGTTTTTGACCATATTAACAATTTATTTGAGATTTCAGGTCGCTCATTACCCGAAGACGCAAGTAAATTTTACAATCCTCTGAAGAGCTGGATAACTAATTATTTACAAAATCCAAATCCATTAACAGAAATAAAATTTGACCTCGACTATTTTAACTCTTCATCTGCTAGATTAATTGTCAAAATTCTAATTGAACTTGAAAATCTGAATAATTCAGAATTTAAAACAAAAATTATCTGGAAATATAAAGTAAATGACGAAGTTATGAAAGAAAGAGGTGAAGAAATCAAAAACGTAATAAATATTCCTTTAGAATTTGAAACTTATTCATAGAAAAATATTTTAATTAAAAATTCTTCATAAAAAGTAAAATGCTATTTTCAAATACAATTTTACTTTTTTTGTTTTTATATATCTTATTTATTAAAATTCAACTATTTAATACCAATATGAACAAAAACTTTGTAATTGCAGGACCTTGTATAATTGAAACAGAAGAAATTGCATTCATAATTGCAGAAAAACTTTTACAACTTTCAAAAATTCTGAATATTGAAATAATCTATAAAGCAAGTTATAAAAAAGATAATCGAACAAGTGTAATTTCTTTTAGTGGAATAGGTGATAATGAAGCAATTAATATACTTAGGAACATAAAAAATAAATTTGGTTTCAAAATTACAACAGATGTTCATAGTTCAGAAGAAGTGAACAAAATTGCTGATTTTATTGATATTATACAAATTCCGGCATTTATGTGTCGTCAAACTTCATTAATTTTGGCTGCAGCAGAAACAAATAAAATTGTAAACATAAAAAAAGGACAATGGCTCGATCCAGATTCAACTAAACATATTGTCGAAAAAGTTAGAACAAAATCAAGTAACGAGGTATGGCTCACAGAACGAGGAAGTTATTTTGGCTACAATAGACTAATTGTCGATTTTACTTCAATTCCTGTAATGAAAAAATATGCTGATAAAGTAATAATGGATTGCACTCATTCTGTGCAAGTTCCATCTACAGATACTCAAACAGGAGGAAATCCCGAATTTGTAGGTCTAATGGCAAAAAACGGTCTGGTTTCGGGTGCTGACGGATTATTTTTTGAAGTGCATCCAAATCCTAAAATGTCTAAAAGTGATTCAAATACAATCTTCGATTTAGAAAAATTCCCTCAATTACTAAAATCAACTATTGAACTGGCAAATTTTCTACAAAAATAATCATAACAAGAAAACAATAATTCGTTATATTTTAAAACAATTGATTTTAACTTAGTTATAAAATTCAAAATCTGCATTTTATAGATTTTCTCTAATATAAAAAAATATAACAAATTATTAAGGTAGTAAAATTAAATAAATCAAAGTATAATTTTTTAAACCAGCATCTTATTGATTTTGAGTTTAATAAAAAATGATTTTCCGTTTTAATCGGTAAATAAACTTAAATAGAAAAATATGTCATAGCTTTGCGAACTTGCTTAAACTATTCTCACGATACGAGGTGAGTAAATGAAATACTAACGTTAAAAAAATAATTAGTTCTTTGAATGTACAAAGTAATTTGTTTTACCTAACTATTTCAATTAAAGCAAGATTTCATAGAAATGACTTTTGTTGGTGATGTTTACGGACAATCATTTAATAAAATAAATTTTATGTCAAATTTACAAATTTACAGAGCTTCTGCAGGTTCTGGCAAAACACATATTCTTACACAACAATATCTGAAATTAGCTTTTCAGTATCCCGATAAATTTATTCATATTCTGGCAGTTACATTTACAAATAAAGCTGCCGAAGAAATGAAAGAACGAATTATTAAAGAACTGAATAGTATTGTCAAAAAAGGTAACGAGGCTGCTCATTTTAAAGCTGTTTCCCAAATACTTTCAACTTTTTCCGAAAAGCAAATTCAACAACGAGCATTAGATATCCGAAATAATATTTTGCACAATTATTCGCAGTTTTCTATCAGTACCATAGATAGTTTCGTGCAAAAAGTTATCCGTTCATTTGCTTACGAAATTAATATTCCTGCCGGATATAAAATAGAAATGGACTATGAAAAAGTTGTAAACGAAATTACAAATCTTCTATACGGTAATATAACTGAAAATGAGCATTTACAGAAATGGTTAAAACAATTTGCAAAATATAAAATTGACGAAGGTAAAAACTGGGATTTCAGAGAAGAAATCCATGGACTTGCAAATGAAATATTTAAAGAAAGATTTCAAAGTTTTGAAAATGATAATCTTAATGTTTCAAATAAAGAAATTTTAAATGAATTATTAATTGAAGTTATAAAAATTAAAAATTCTTTTGAAAAAGATATGAATGAAATTTCAAAACAAGCGAAATATATCATAAATAATTATAATATCAATACTGATAATTTAGGCAGAAATTTCAAAACAATTACAAGATATTTAACCGAAAAAATTTCAGAATTAAAAGATTTTGAACCCGGTACAACAGTTTACAACGCACTCGATTGCATAGAAAACTGGTACGCAAAATCAGCAAAAAAAGATGTAATAAGTACAATAACTTCTGTTTATGATAAATTAAACATCAGTCTTCATGACACTATTAATTTATTTGAAAAACAATATACTACATACCTTTCAGCAATAAATATTCTGCACAATTTTCATTCGTTTGGAATACTAAGCGATATTGCCGATATTTTGCCATTATACAGAGATGATAATAACCTTTTATTAATTTCTGATTCAACATTATTACTAAAAAAAATAGTTGAAAATAATGACACTCCGTTTATTTACGAAAAAGTGGGTACAAAATATCACCATATTTTAATTGACGAATTTCAGGATACATCAGGTTTTCAGTGGAGTAACTTTAAACCGTTAATTGAAAATTCTCTTGCAACCGGTCAGTTTAATTTGATAGTAGGAGATATTAAACAGTCTATATATCGCTGGAGAGGTGGAGATTGGCGAATTTTACTACAACAAGTTCAAAACGACATCGGGAAAAATTTTATAAAAGAAGAAACTTTAGATACAAACTGGAGAAGTAAAAAAAATATTATAGATTTTAATAATATACTTTTTTATCATAGTCCTAGAATCTTACAACAAAATTATAATGCTGAACTTGATACAATTATTGATGCAAGTTTCAAAAAAAATATGATTACAAAAGGTTACGATGATATTCTACTTAATGCTTATTCTGATAGTTATCAGCATCTTTCTCCTAATAAACCAAGCTCAGGTGGAAGAACACGAATTGAATTTATAAAGACTGAGCGAAAAAACATGAAAAGTAAATGGAAAGAAGAAGTTAAATTAAAACTTCCTCAAACTATTGAAAATCTGTTAAAAAACAAGAATTATTCACCAAAAGATATTACAATTCTGGTAAGAAAAAATAAAGAAGGTAAAGAAGTGGTTGATATGCTTTTAGATTATCAAAATAGCAATATCGGAGCAATAAATTATGATTTGATTTCATCAGAATCTCTTTTTATAACTAATTCAAAATCTGTACGATTAATAATTTCTGCATTAAAATATATTTATGACTGTTCGGATTCAATAAATTTATCAATTTTAATTTACGAATATTCATTAATATCATCAAATAACTTTGATTCCCAAAAAATATTTGACACAAAAAATAAAGCAGACTTAACACATTTTCTACCACAAGAATTTATTAATCAAGTTGAAGCATTAAGGAAACTCTCAGTTTTTGAATTGATTGAAACATTAATGTCAATTTTTAAACTTAGTTCTATCAGCGAAGAATATCCTTATCTAAGAACTTTACAAGATGCTGTACTTGAATTTACTAGAAATGAATACTCAGACATTGACAAATTTATTGAATGGTGGAACGAAAAAGGAAGTAAAATTTCGATACAACTTTCTGATAAACAAGATGCTGTAACAATTATGACAATTCACAAATCAAAAGGACTGGCTTTTAAGGTTGTTATTATTCCATTCTGTGACTGGGATTTAGACCATAGCAGTTATGTTTCTCCAATAATTTGGTGCAAGACTGATAAAGAACCATTTAACAAATTCAATTTTCTTCCAATTAAATACAAAAAAGAACTTTCACAAACAATTTTTCAACAAGATTATTTCGACGAAAAACTTTATGTTCAAATAGATGCACTAAATATGCTCTATGTTGCATTTACAAGACCTGAAGAAGAATTAATTATTTTTGCACCAACCGATCAATCTGATAAAGTTAGCCAAGTTTCTGATTTACTGTATAAAACTATTCAGTTGAGCAATGTCGGTTTTACAGAAAAAAGCAAACAATTTATTTCACTGATTGACAATTTTGATGAAGAAAAATGTATCTTATCAGTAGAAAATGGTTATAATGAAGTTGATACAGATAAATACAAAAAAGAAAGTTCCGAAAAAACATTTCCATTAAATGAATATCCAAATTTTGACTGGAGAGAAAAAATTTCACTTGTAGCACATGCAGATGATTTTTTTATAAAAAGTATTCAACATGTTGAAAATAAAGTAAATTATGGAACATTAATGCACAATATTCTTTCGCTTGTAACAACTATTGACAAAATAGATGAAGCACTTGACGAAATCAGAATGTCTGGATTTATTGATTTTGAAGATTTTGAAATGCGTAAAAAGCAAATTATTGAAATAGTAACATATCCTAAAGCAAAAGATTGGTTTACAAATAAATGGCAAATTAATTCGGAATCTGAAATTTTAACATCAAAAGGTGAAATTAAAATTCCGGATAGAATTTTATTCTCTGAAAAAGAGGTTATTGTGATTGATTTTAAATTTGGTGAGATAAAAACTGATTACGAAAGTCAAATTCGTGAATATATGAAAATTGTATCCGAAATAGAACCTGATAAAAAAATAAAAGGTTTTTTATATTATGCTGATATTCCAAAAATTATTGAAGTTGATTTGCAAATGAAATTATTTTAAACTTTTTATAAACAAATATTTTTCCTATTTTTTGATAAATTCTAAGATTAAATATAAATTTAAAAAATCTTATTTTCTGAATTAAACAAAGCAAAAGAAATTATAAAAAATCATTTAAAATGACAAAAGAAAAAAAAATTGACCTGATATACAATATTTTTAGTCCTGCAGCACCAATTGAAAATCTTGATTTATTTATTGGTAGAGTAGAACAAATTCAGAAGGTTAAAGATGCAATTGAAGAAAGAGGTCAGCATATTGTTATGTTTGGCGGACGTGGTGTAGGTAAAACATCAGTAGCCAATATTTTAGATGATATTTTTCCATCAATTTTAATATCAAAAATAACCTGTAATCGTAACGACAATTATCGTTCGATATGGGAAAAAGCTGTCAAAAAAATAAAATTTACATCAACAAACAAAAAAATTGGATTCAATTCTAATGAAGAAAAAATTTTTAGCGAACTAGAACTTCCAAACAAAGAACACATTGATGGTAATGATATTCAAGATATTCTATCAGAAATTCAGAATTATGTTTTAATAATTATCGACGAATTCGACAGCATTACCAGTGAGGATACAAAAACCAGAATGGCAGATACCATCAAAGTTTTATCAGATAATTGTACAAACGTAACTATTTTAATAATAGGTATTTCAGACGATGTTTCAAATTTATTAGGCGAACATCCTTCGCTCGAAAGGTGTATAAAACAAATATATGTACCGCTAATGTCTGAGCAGGAAATCAAGGATTTAGCATCTAACAGTTTTGGTATTTTAGAACTTAAAGTTGAAGAAAATGTTTTGCAGAAATTAGCTGATTATTCGTCTGGTTTTCCACATTATGCACATTTGCTATGTAAGTACGCTTCAAAAGAAGCTGTTGAAAATGATGAAGTTATAATTACAAGTGAACATCTAGATTTTGCAGTTAACGAAAGTATCAAAAATTCGGACCATAGCATAAAAGAAGCTTACAAAATGGCTGTTTCATCGTATAGTGATAGAAATCAGTTTGAAGATGTTATATTTGCAAGCATTTTAGCAGAACGCGAAGACCGTTCATTTTCACCAGATGATGTGTTGGAAAAATTTGTTCAACTAACTAAAAAAGAGACAAAAAAAGAGTCTCTTTATTATAATTTAGGTATGTTGTGCAAACCCGAAAGAGGTATAATTCTTCAGAAAATAGGAACAAGTAAAAACCGAAAATATAAATTTACAAATCCACTTATGAAAGCTTATGTTAAATTGCAGTTACATAAGAAAGAAGAAGAAAATTAAAAATATTTATCAGATAATATTTTGATAAAACCGAAATAAATATTACTTTTGCGTCTCTTTTTTACGGCTTCGTAGCTTAACTGAATAGAGCATCTGACTACGGATCAGAAGGTTACAGGTTTGAATCCTGTCGAGGTCACCAAGAAAATAATTAAAGATTAATAAAGTTGTATTAAAGCCCTGATTTATCAGGGCTTTTTTATTTTTATCCATTTGAAGTTGTACAGAGTTGTATAAAGATATATTGTTTTTGTTTTACTATTGTTTTACCTTTGTTTTGTTTTTAAAAATGATTTTGGTATTAAATATATGGAGTGCCCCTAAATCTATCTTTTTGAAATTCAGTGTTCCGATATTAGAACGTTGGAAGGAACTAAACTAAAAAAGCCCTGAATTTTGGGCTTTTTATTCAACAAACTGTAATAAATTTTGAAGTTCGGCATCAGAAATATCTTCTTTTTCCGATTTATCGTAAATAGAAAGCATATATATTTTAGTGTTAATTATTTTAATACAAGTAATTACACGAGCACCACCTGATTTACCTTTTCCTTTCGATTTAATAGCCATTCTTACTTTATAACAATCTTTTCCGAGAGGAGAACCTTGTAAAGGATTTTCAGTAAGTTTGTTAAAAAGATTTAGTAAATCGGTTTTCAAAGATTTATGTTTTTTTGCCAGATGTTTTGCTTCACTTTCAAAAGAAGAAATAACAATTATTTCATAGCTCATTTATAAATTCTTTTGCGGTTTTTGCTTTCTTTTTACCTAATTCAATTAATTTTACTTCTTCTAAACCATCTTTTATATCATTCCATATTTTAAGTTTAGCAGGAGTTAAATTTTCTTCTGTTTTCTTCAAATTGATTTTCTTTTCTTCTTTTGCAACTTCCACAAAAGCGAAATTTGAAATCATTTTCATAAAAAAACGAAATTCTTTTTCAGGTATATTTAAAGTTACCTGCCTCATATTAATATAATTATTATGTTGCATATATTCATTATGATTTTATGAAAAAATAAACTTTTTTTCATAAAATCATAATGAATATA
>Ga0316608_1000662_pt1 | contig 15223 bp, 11 predicted proteins | sample MIS2016152B_MG_FD_207673 | JGI IMG/M metagenome (GOLD analysis project Ga0316608, IMG submission 207673) | Microbial mat bacterial communities from Middle Island sinkhole, Lake Huron, Michigan, United States - MIS.2016.152B | ecosystem: Environmental > Aquatic > Freshwater > Lake > Sediment...
AATCCTAAACTGCTTATTAATAAGCTAACAATAATTAAAAGTAATCCTTTTTTCATAATAATAAATATTTAAAGTTTAACAAAAATAATTTTTTATAAAAAAGCGTAGAGGATAAACCTCCACGCTGTAAAATTAATTAAAGATTTTTAATTTTTAATGAATTTTTCAATAATATTTCCATTTTTTGTAGAAATATTTAAGATATAAATTCCGTCTGTGAATGAAGAAACATCAACTTTAACACTTTCAGAAGTTTGATTGCTTGAATAAACTGTTTTACCAACTATATCCATAATCTGAATTTTATTAATTGTGCTGTTTGCACTGATATTTAAAATTGAATTTGATGGATTTGGATAAACCGAACATACATTTTCCAGACCTTTTATTCCATCTATTACATCAATTGTAAAAGTAACTGATGCATCAACTGCAGGAGTTAGTGGATTTCCACTCATATCTACTAACCATACATCAACTGTGTATGTATCGTTTGCTAATCCTGTTAAAGCAATAGGAGAGGATACTGAAGATTGTGTAGCACCACCATTGATTGAATATTTAACAGAACCATCAGTTCCAACAGTAAAATTACCAACTGTATAAACAACATTTACATTATCAACACCTATTGTTGCATCATTATCAGGACTTGTAATTGTTAAATAAGGGTCAACTGTATTTACAACTAAATCATTAGCATCTCTAACCAATAATTGATAACCTAAAAGTGGATCGGTTGAGTGATATTGTGAAGTAATTGCTGTTAAATCAAATACTCCTGTAGGAATTGCAGTACCAACTAATGGACAAGTTGTAACAACTCTTAAATCAATAGTTTGACCACCAGATGTAATTACATAATTTGTATTAGCTTCAAAATTACCAGTTACAGAGAATGAAGCGTCTTCAATACTAACTAATTCAGATTCATAACTTTCACCAACTTGTGATGGAGTAATTATTTGTGCTGTTGGCATTGGGTTACCTGAAGAAATTACCTGAACTGATGTAATAGGATTAATTTCCAAAAGTTGTTTGTAATCGACTAAAGTTCCGGTTACAAGAATAATATCACCACGTTGTACAGCTGCAAGTGATGTTCCGTAAGCTGCAATACCTCCTGTTAAATCTTGCATATATCTGATACTTCCAAGTTCAGCTCCGTTTAAGACTACACCCATAACTGTAACAGTTGAATTAACAGCCTGACTTCTTGCATAAGCTATTGATTGTAAAAGTTGGAAATTAACACTTGTATTTGCTGTACTTAATGTTGTAGAAGTTGCAGTAATTGTTAAATTTTCAACAAAATTGTAGCTTAATCCTGTAAAAGTTACAGAATTTGTTCCTGCCAAAATAGTTCCGGTTAATGTACCAGTTAAAACACCGTTTGTTGATGTTTCTGATAAAGTAATTATTTCATCAACAGAAACATTTTGAGGATTATTATTAGCGTCTTGTGCCTGAACTGTAATTGCGAATGTAGTGTTAATATAAGGACTTGCAGGAGTTACGTTTGTAACAACTATTTTAGTTGGTGCTGCAGGAAGTACAACATTAAATGTAACTTCATCTGAAGTTATTAAAGTTGTTCCGTTAGCTTCGAACATTTTTAAAACAATTGTGTTTGAACCTACAACTGCTGTGATACTAATTGGAGATGAAGTAAATGAAACGCCAGTAACATCAGCATTTAAGAAATATTTATAAACTGCATTAACAGGAACATTTTCAACTGTATAAGTTACATCAACTGCTGTTGATGGAAGGTTTGTTAAACCGTCAGGAGAAGTAATTGTGATTGCTGGATCTAATACTTGAGTTCCATGCCATCCGATGAATGTAAAATCATCTTGAGCATTTACAATCCATTGTGAAGTTGCAGCATCGGTTCCAGCTGATAAAGCCCAGTCAGTAGTTCCTACAGTAACATGAGGATACTTTCTAACTAAAGTGTGATTTGCTGTAGCATCAGGAGTTCCAGCAACAGCCCATGCAGTTCCTGGGTCGGTTGTAGGATTTCCGAATAAATCTATAATGTTCCAAGTAGTTCCTCCATCAGAAGTAAATTCTAAAGCAACAGCGTCATCTCCATTATAATGACATACACTTGGATATGCAAGAGCTTGATCAGCTTGTGCTAATATAAGTGCATTTGCTGCATCAGCGGCAATAACCCAAACCTCACCATTTGCAACTGTAGTACCAACTGGAAAAGTGTGCCATAATGACCAACCTGCACCACCACTTGCATAAGCAATTCTATAATTGTCTAAATTTATACTACCGGAAGTACCATTATAAATTTCAATAGCTTTATTGTTTGAACTACCTTCAATATATTCAGAAATAAATACCATAGGTACGGTTGGCTGAGCCAGAATAATAACTTCTTTAGTTGCTGTTCCCAAGTTTGTAGAAGTAGCTGTAATTGTTATAGTTTCAACTACATCGTAAGTTAATCCTGTGAAAGTAACTGAGTTTTGTCCATCTAAAATATTTGCTGTTAAATTTGTAGCTAAAGTACCTGTTCCATTTTCTGATAAAGTAATAGATTGGTTTCCTGTAACATTTTGAGGATTATTACTGTTATCCTGAGCCTGAACTGTTAAATTGAATAGAGAATTAACATAAGGCGAAGCAGGTGTAACACTTGTGATAACTATTTTAGTTGGTGCAGTAGGAAGTACAACGTTAAATATAACTTCATCTGATGTAACTAAAGTAGTACCGTCTGCTTGGAACATTTTTAAAACTATAGTGTTAGAACCTTCAATCGCAGTAATTGTAAATGGAGATGCTGGTAAAGCAACTTCTGCGTTAGAATTTAATACATATTTATAAACTACTCCACCTGGAGCATTTTCAACAGTGTAAGTTACGTCAACACTTGTTGATGTAAGGTTTGTTAAACCTGTTGGAGCTGTGATAGTGATTGCAGGAATAGGTTCTTTAATTACAAAATTATCAACCCACCAATTTGCTGCAGTATTTGATGCAGTTCCTGTAGAAGTATAAACAAAAGCAAAAAATACTGTATTTCCATTAATTGCAGAAACATTAATATTTCCTGAAGATGTGAAAGTTGTAGTTGTTGCTAAAGTGTAACTTGGTAAATCGGTCCATGTTGCTAAAGTTGGGTCTCCTGAGCCAATATAATTTGTTGAGTATTTAACTGTAATAGCAGGTCCGGTAAATTGAGTTTTTGTTTCAAATGTCAAAATTTCGTTTGCAGTAGCGTTCAAATTGAAAGCCGGTGAAATTAACCAGTCATTTGAAATAGAACCTGCTGGGGTTGCGTTATAACCGTTTGCATACATAGTACCAACTTCTGAACTGATTCCGCATATCCAAGTAGCACTATTACCATCAACATTTACAATTGTCCAATCTGTAGCAGGACAAGTTGTAAAATTTTGTGTATATGGTAATGATGCAGTCGGGATAGATGAAACTGTAATAGTTGAAAAATCTGATTTTGTTCCGTCAAATGTGGAAGTTGCGGTAATTGTATAATTTGTTAAAGGTGCATCAGCAGCAACTGAAACCAAACCGGTAGCACTTACTGTTACTTTACCACTTAAATCGCTGGTTGTCCAGTTGACAGTTTGGGCAGCACCGCCAATAGCTACAACTGTAGCAGTTAATTGTTGTGTTCCACCTTGAACTACTGTTGCAGTTTCTGGTGTAACAGTAACACTTGTTACTGAAGGTGCAGAAACAGTAATAGTTGAAAAGTCTGATTTTGTTCCATCAAATGTGGAAGTTGCGGTAATTGTATAATTTGTTAAAGGTGCATCAGCCGCAACAGAAACTAAACCTGTACCATCAACTGTAACTTTTCCGGTTCCATCACTTGTTGTCCAGTTGATAGTTTGGGCAGCACCGCCAACAGCTACAACAGTTGCAGTTAATTGTTGTGTACCTCCCGGTGCAACAGTTGCTGTTTCAGGGGTAACTGTTACGCTTGTAACAGAAGGAGCAGAAACAGTTATAGTTGAAATGTCTGATTTTGTATTATCAACTGTTGAAGTCGCAGTAATTACATAATCTGCAAAAGTTGCATCAGCCGCAACAGATACTAAACCAGTACCATCAACTGTAACTTTACCACCTAAATCACTTGTTGTCCAATTAACTGTTTGAGCAGCACCTCCAACAACAACTACTGTAGCTGTTAATTGTTGTGTTCCGCCCGGAGCAACAGTTGCAGTTTCGGGAGTTACTGTTACGCTTGTAACTGAAGGAGGTTCGACAACTGTCAAAACACCGCTGATATTTGTTGTTGCGTCCCAGAAACCACCTGCATCTTGAACGTAACCTCCATAAGTAAATGGACCACCATTGTATTGGAATCGGCTTGCATAGTAATAAGTTCCTGCGGCTAAAGTTGAACCAATGCTAGCTTTAAATTCATCATTATTACCATTATCAACATTAAAAATAGCTGGTATCCAAGAAGAAGGCACCCATGTATTTGGATTTGTATTTACGGTACTTACTCCTATCCAAGCATTTAGGTCGGTAGTTTGACCAACTCCATTTGTAACACTAGCTTCATAAGCTTGAGCATAAACATCAAAACTATTACCAATATTTATTGTTTGTGTTCCCGGATGTTGAAGATTGCACCAGTCTAAAGTTGCAGTTTCGAATAAATCAGCCCAAGTTTTTGATACTCTAATACCGTCAACCCATATTTTATGTGTTGCAGAATATTGTCTCAAATTTAATTTTTGAATTGGAGTTTGAGCACTACCAGTTACTGTTACTTCGGGAGTTCCTGCATCAACTTCTGTAAGAGGTATTCCGGCAGACTTAACCCACAAACTTGCATCACCATTTTCAGGATTATACTTCACAATAACTAAATATGTGTAAGTAGTACTAAAATCAGTTGGAGTAATATCAAAATCGGTAGGTGTAGTAGCATATGTTCCTGTACTTGTATTACTTAATCCAAAATTCATTTTTCCAGCAGTTGAAGAAGCTTTTATAAAAACTCTGCCTGCAAAATTAGTACTTGAACTTCCAAGATGAATAAAATAACCAGATGAACCTGGAACTGTAGATGTAACTAAAAATGAATAATACAAAGTTGTAGAAGTAGATTCAATAGGATAATAAATATCTTGTCCATTAACAATTAAACCTGCTGAAACTCCAATGCCAGAGCCAGGGTATCCTGCATAAATTAAACCAGGTGATTCTGCTTTAAGAGTGCTTGCACCTGCCAATTGTTCTAACCAAGGAGTTAGCTCTGTTCCTCCAACCAATTGAGTAGTTGCGGCATAATTAAAATCTTCTGACATTAACAACTGAGCTCGGCTTTGCGTATTTAGCAAAAATACCATTGTCAGAATACTTAAATAAATAAATAAATTTTTTCTCATGATAATAAAATTAAGTTAATAAAAAATATGATGTAAAAATAATTAATTTAATAATAAAAAAAAACGTACAAAAATCATATTTTGTTAAAAAAAGGTAACGCAAAAAAAAAGAGCATCGCAAAAAAAAAACGATGCCCTTTATTCTATGTAGAAAAAAGTTTATTCTGATACTACTTCGAATTCGAATTCAACTTTTACTTCTTTAAATAACTTAACTGTTGCAGTATATTTGCCAACTTCTTTAATATGTTCTGAATTCATGATAAATTGTTTTCTATCAACTTCAAAACCTTTTTTTGCGAATGCTTCTGCAAGTTGTATTGTGTTTACAGAACCAAAAATTTTACCTGTTGCACTAGTTTTAGCACCAATAGTAAATTGTTTGTTTTTAATTTGTTCTGCCAAAGACTGAGCTTCTTTTCTAAGTCTGTCTTCTTTATGTGATTGCTGACGTTTTTTTTCTTCTAGTTCTTTTATTGAAGATTTAGTTGCAACAAATGCTAAGCCTTTTGGAATTAAGAAGTTGTTAGCATATCCGTTTTTAACTTTAACTCTATCATCTTTAAGACCTAAACTTTGAACGTCTTGTTTTAAAATAATTTCCATTTCTTGATACTTTTTCTGGTTATTTTAATAAATCGGTTACATAAGGTAAAATAGCCAAATGACGAGCACGTTTAACAGCTTGAGATAAATGTCTTTGGTATTTTAATGAAGTTCCTGTAATACGTCTAGGTAAAATTTTACCTTGTTCGTTAAGGAATTTTTTCAAAAATTCAGGGTCTTTATAATCTATGTATTTTATACCGTTCTTTTTGAATCTGCAATATTTTTTCTTTTTAACTTCAACTGCCGGTGGAGTTAAATATCTGATTTCGCCTTGTTGTGCCATTTCTTAATCCTCCTTTTTTTGTTCAACATTTGCTTTAGCTTCTCTGTTTTTGTTGCGTTTACGTTCGCTGTATTCAGAAGCGTATTTGTCTAATCTGAAAGTTAAAAATCGGATAATTTTTTCGTCACGTTTGTATTCGATTTCTAATTTCTGGATTACCGATGAATCGGCTTTAAATTCTAACAGATTGTAATAACCTGTGTTCTTGTGTTTAATTGGGTACGCTAATTTGCGTAATCCCCAGTTTTCTTCGTGGATAATTTCTGCATTATTATTTTTTAAATAATCTTTAAATTTATCCACCGCTTCCTTTGCCTGTGCATCAGACAAAACGGGAGTTAAAATGAAAACGGTTTCGTACTGTTTCAACATAATTTAATTATTATAATTTGATTATTTATTTAAAAAAATTGGATTGCAAAAGTATAACTTTTTTTATAGCAAACAAATTATTTATTTACTTTTGTTAAACTTTTAACATTTTAATTTTATTCTTCTAAAATTTTATACAATCCTTCTAGATTTGGTGTTAAAATTATTTCTGAACGGCGGTTTTTTTGTCTGCCTTCTTCAGTATCGTTCGATGCCACAGGAACAAACATACATCTTCCTGCTGCGGTAATCCGTTCTGAGTCAATTTCTGTATTTTTCTGGATAATTTTTACAATTGCCAAAGCTCTTTGACTGCTTAATTCCCAGTTGTAATCTACAGTACCAACGTTGTCTGTATGTCCTTCAACAAGTATTTCAATACCTTCGTTTTTTGCTAATACTTCGGCTAATTTTATTATTGCTTCTTCACCTTTTTTATCAAGTTTTGAACTTCCTGATTTAAAAAGCAGACTTTCTTCTAACTGTACATAAACTTTTCCATTTTTTTGGTAAACTGTTAACTGTGTATCGTCAAATGCTTTTAAAGCTGTACTTATTGCTTCTTTCAGCTTATCGGCTTCCAATTTATTTTTATCAATAACCTCTTGTAGATTTTTGAGTTCGGTTTCTTTTTTTTCCAAATTCGATTTTAGCAAATCTATTTCCGAACTTCGTGTATCCAGTTCTGTTGAAATTGTTTTCAGTTTTTCTTTTTCGGCATTAAATTCATTTATAGCATCTTTCAACGATTGTTTTAGTAAAAGTGTATCAGCCGAAAGATTATTAATTTTTTCTGCTAAAGAATCCATAATATCGTTTTTGTAAGCATCTGTAAGAGTTGAAGTATTTAAAAAGCTGTTGAAATCTTCTCTGTTTTCAGAAATTATGGAATTAAGCGAATCTGTTTTATGATTCATTTGTGATTCTAAAGCCTGATATTTTTTCTTTGAAACTATGCAAGAGCTTAAAGTTGAAAAAATTATGCAAACTAAAATTAGTTTTATTACTGATTTATTCATATTTTATTGTTTTTAAGTTTTTTTTCTGTAGCGAATTTATTATTTTAAACGAATTTTTTTTGCTTTTGATATTAAAATAAAATTTATTTAAGTTTAATGAACTTCTAACTTGAGCATTTATAAACAGAACCGGAGAGTGTAGTGAAATTTAATTTCCTTCTTGTAAACCTCTACCTGTAAGAGATATAAATAAATCATCAAGTGTTAGTTTTCTGCATATTAAATTTTTCAGTTTTAGTGAATTTTTTTCAGAATAATTCAGAATATTTGGAAGTACTGAAATTATACTTTTAACGTAAATTTTGTAATTTCCTCTTTTATGCGTTTTTTCAATTTTCACAATATTTTCATCAGAAATATTAAAATCAAAATCATATTTATCTATTTCAAATTCAATAATTTCATCGCTATTAGTATGCGAAAGAAGTTCGTTTAGCGTTCCTTGTAAAAGAATTTTCCCTTTATCCATAATAACTATTCTATCGCAAAGAAATTCAGCTTCTTCCATGTAATGTGTTGTAAGAATAAGCGAAGTGTTGAAATTGTTTTTTAAATCCAGAAGAATATCCCAAATTTCGTGTCGGGCAGTTGGGTCTAGTCCTGTGGTAGGTTCGTCTAAAAGCAGAACCTGAGGATTGTTTAACAATGCAATACCCAAAGCTAAACGTTGTCGCTGACCTCCAGATAAATTAACTACAAAAGCTTTACTTTTTTCTTCAAGATTGATGAGTTTTAACACTTCGTTAACTCTTTCTTTTCCAATTTTGTAGAAACTTGCAAAAAGGATTAGTGTTTCTGATACAGTAAGTTTGTCAATAAAACGTGTTTCCTGTAACGAAAGACCGATAATTTTATTAAGTTCGTTTTTATGCTTTTGCCAGTGTAAATTATTGATAAACACTTCTCCCGAATCAGGAGTCTGGATTCCTTCAATAATTTCGACCAAAGTAGTTTTTCCGGCACCATTTGGACCGAGCAATGCAACAAATTCACCTTTTTTAATATCAAAGCTAACTCCTTGAACGGCTTTAACTTCTTTAAAAGATTTGAAAATATTTTTTATCTGAATTATTGAATTATTTACTGAAATTGAAGTCATTTTTTAGTTTTATTTTCATTCAAAATTATAAAAAATAATTTGTTTTACGAAATAATTTAGTAAGTTCTTGAAATTAAATGAAAATCGGCAAGAACTATTGCAGTAACAGCTTCAACAATTACAGGTGCACGTAATGCAACACACACATCATGACGACCTTTAACTTCAAAATCAACAATTTCGTTTGTTTTGAAATTCATGGTTTTCTGTATTTTTGGAGTACTTGAAGTTGGTTTTATTACAATTCTGAAAATCAAATTATTGCCATTAGTTATTCCACCGTTTATTCCACCGGCATTGTTGGTATTTGTTGAGCCGTTGATATTTGCAAATAAGTCATTATTTTCGGTGCCTTTCATTTTTGCTGCACCAAAACCAGACCCAAATTCAACACCTTTAACTGCTGGAATAGAGAATAGTAAGTGTGCTAATACTGATTCAACAGAATCAAAATAAGGTTCGCCCAAACCAACATTAATATTTTTTGCACAACATTCTATGATACCACCAATTGAATCATTTTCAGAAATTGCTTTTTCAATAGCTACTTCAATGTTTTTATTGCCTCCGGCTTCGATCAGATTTGCTTTAATTTCAATTGGTTGAATAAGTTTTTTTGCAATTACACCCGCAACTACCAATCCAAAAGTAAGACGTGCCGAAAAATGTCCGCCACCTCTGTAATCCTGAAAACCTTTGTATTTAATTTGCGAGGTAAAATCTGCGTGTCCCGGACGTGGAATGTCTATAAAATCAGAGTAATCAGATGATTTTATATTTAGATTTTCGGTAATAATTGTAATTGGTGCTCCGGTCGAAAAATTATTGAAAACGCCTGATAGTATTTTTGGAATATCTCCTTCAATTCTGGGAGTTGTACCTTTTGCACCACTTTTACGTTTAAGTAAATCAGTTGTAAAATCCTCAATTTCAATTGGAATACCAGGTGGACAACCATCTATTGTAATTCCTACACAAGTACCATGAGACTCACCAAAAATACTGATTTTAAATATTCTGCCAAATGTATTCATTTTATTTTTCCTCCAATTTTAATAAAATCATCAAAAAATTCGGGATATGATTTGTTTACAGCTTCTGAATTTTCAATAACTACCGGATTTTCAGCATTTATTCCGGCTAAAGCCAAAGCCATAGCAATTCGATGGTCGTTGTTTGAAGATGCAGTTCCACCTACAATTTTACTACCATAAATCACCATTTCATTGGGTTGCAATGTTATTTTTATTCCAATTTTTTCAAATTCATTCTGGAGAACAATTGCACGATTACTTTCTTTGTAAATCAATCTGTTAGTTCCTCTGATAACTGATATTCCCGAACAATTTGAAGCCAGTGCTACCAATGGTGGAAATAAATCGGGGCAGTGAGTTGCATCAAAATAAAATCCATGTAAATTAGATTTTGAAGTTTTAATAAAGTCTTGATTAATACTTAATTTAGCATTACATTGATGAAAAGCATTTAAAATATTTACATCAGCTTGTTTAGATTTCGGATTTAATCCATTAACAATCAGCTCTCCGCCAATTGCACCTGCAACCAAAAGAAAAGCAGTATTGCTCCAGTCCCCTTCAATTGTATATTCACAAGCCTTATATTGCTGATTTCCTTTGATTTTGAACTTTTGATAATTTTCATTTACAATTGAAATTCCAAATATATTTAATAATTCCAATGTCATATCTATATATGGTTTGCTTTGTAAATCAGTAACTTCAAGTTCCGAATCGTTTTCTGCCAAAGGTAAAGCCATTAGCAAACCAGTTAAAACCTGAGAACTTACAGAACCATCGACTTTTGCAAATCCGCCTTTAAGTTTACCTTTAATTTTGAGGGGTAAATATCCGTTATTGCTTTCTATCTGTACTCCAAGGCTTTTCAATGGTTCTTCGAGCATATTCATTGGTCGTTTTAGAAGAGAACCGTGTCCGGAAATTGTAATTTCGTGATTAAATAATGCAGCAACCGGAGTAAACATTCTGATTGCCAAGCCAGATTCGTTACAATTTAAAATATTATTTTTTAAATTTAATCCACCTTTGATAAGAACTTCATTTTCATGATATTGAATTTCAGCACCCAAATTTTCGCTTAAACTTTTAGCTGCCAAAGCATCATTACACCAAGTCGGATTTTTAATAATTGAATTTCCATTTGAAAGTAATGCTGCACATAAAGCCCTTTGCATCATGCTTTTAGATGATGGTGATTGGATATTTCCAGAAATTTGAGAAGGGTATATAATTTTGTTCATTGATTTTTTAAGAGTTGAAATTTTTTTCCAAATCTACAAAATTGTTTTAAAACCTAAAATTATTTTTTATTCGATTATAAAACCAACATTATCAAGTTTGTAAATTGCATTATTTGAATTTTTTATCAGAATATTTGTGATATAGAAAGTATCTCCGCTATTTAATTCTTTGATAATTCTTATTTGTGAAGGGGTTAAATAATTAGTATTAACGGCTTTAATACCACCAGAGTACGAATATTTTGAAATTGTAAATTCAATTATTTCAAAGTCAAAATCATCTGTAAAATATTCAAGTTCGAGTTTTGGATTACCAAAAAAAAGTTTGTCTTTAGAAATTATTCCGCCCGGAATTTTTGCAAGTGTTAAACGAGGTAAATTTAATAATTTTGCAATAAATTCTTCTTCAAATGTTTCAATAATAACACCTAAACTGTCTTTAACATTTGCTTTAATTATAACCAAACCTTCATCTTCAACTCTAACTTTATATAATTCATTTTCAAATGAAATTGTTCCTTTATTGATTGTAACATCAATATAATCAGCATTTAGATTGTTTGTCGCAATATCAACAAAATTATCGATTCCTACATACAAAATATTTGAAAGTTCTGTTTTGTCAATAATATCCGAAAAATTTGTACTATCGTTAATTACAATCGACATTATTCCCACAGCACATCCTTCGAGAGGTTCTATAAAGCTCATAATCAGGTCAAAATTACCGGTTTCATCGCATATAAAGTCAAAAGATTTTTCGTAGGTTTTAGTTTCAAAATTGTATGTACTTCCGAGAAGCATATTATCCTCGTAAATTTGTAAAATAGCTGTTGCTTCGTAAATTTCTTCATTTTCGACGTAAAATCTATAAACAAAACCTGAAATTAATTCAATTTCAGTTGACATTACTGGCGACAAAAAACTAGTATGTTTTTTTGTATTTTTTATTTTAAAATCGCGAATAAAAAGTGCATCTTTTCCACTGTTTTTAATTGCTTTTTCAACAAGGTTTTCATCGCATTGTGAAAACGCAAATGTGAAATTTAAAATTAAAACAACTGTGATTATCAGAATTTTCATCTGGTTATTATTTTAAGTAATTATTTTTCATTAATTATTAGTAAACAAATATATAAGTTAACTTATACGAAATTTCTATCAAGTTTGTCAATTTGCTATGAACATTTCAGGTATTATTTACTTGAAATATAATGCTTTGATGAATAAAATACCTCAAAGAGGTAATTAGTTTATGAAGTCGATTTAGCATTAATTTATCAATACAAATTTTTAAATATTAAAATATTTAATCAAACTCATTTTTTATGTTTTAATTTTTTAATATCAACTGAAATCATTACATTATAATTTTTTTCCTCAAGCTGAAACCAAGTGTGAGTCAATGAGTAATGCCAAGTGTTATTTCCATTTTTCCGGCTATAGCCAAGTTGCTGTCCATAACTTATTGACATAGGCAATTCTTTTGTTTCGGCATCGTTTATATCATCAGTATTCTCTTTTTCAACAGGATATATTCCTTCAATTGCAACAAAAAAGCCTTTTTCCGGTAACGAAATATTGTAATGTGAAAGATTTACAGTAAACCAGCCTCCATCAAACTTTGGTTTTGCAATAAGTACATCTGGTAGAATGTCTTTACCGGGATTTCCGATAGAATCTACCTGATAAAGCCTAACTCTGAACGGAGCTTTTGTATTTCCTTTGCGTGATAAGTAATAATTTACAGACATAATTTTACCATTGTCATTATCTTCATTTTCAATAAATAAAGCAGTTTGTTGTCCATGAGTATCAATGTAAATTGAGCCAAAAGATGTTTTTTTTGAATTTCCTATAGTTTCAGATTGATAATCAGCAGCATTAATTGTAACTTCGTCAATTAATATAGAAATAGATTTCATGTAAATAATACTATCGGGATTGTTATAAAAAATTGATAATATGATATTTTGTCGTTCATATCCTAGAGCTGAAATGAGCAATGTATCATTTAGTTGTGATTTTCTGACTGTAAATGTAAATTCTCCATCGGTGTTTGTAATTGTACCAATTGTTGTATTAATAAGCTGTAATCCTGCAAATTGTAATGGAGTATTATTATTTATATCATAAATTTTCCCTTTGACTTTAATTTTGTCAATATTTTGTGGTTTTTTTCTCAATACTACCATTCCTGATACTACCGAAAATATTATATCAGTGTTTTTAAAAACTTCATTCATAACATCTTCCAAACGCTTTTCGTTACATGAAATAGATATAATTCCGGTTAAGTCCACTATACTTTTACTGTATGAAAAACTTATGCTTGTATTAGTTTGAATTTTTGTTAAAATATCTTCAATACTCTGATTATTAATTTCGAGAGAAATTTTTTGGTCTAAAATATTTTGTGCAAAAACGCCCGAATTATATATAAGTAATAAAATAAATAAATAGTATTTTTTTTTGAATATCTTCATTTTTAATTATTCAATTAAAAGTACAATTGAAAGAGTATTTTTTTTGATTTTACCCTTACATTTTTTTGTTAAAGGTATGGAAAGTTAATTGAGAAATAAAAAAAAAGTGAAATTTGAGAGTTTGGAAATTTGAATATTTGAGAATTTTGATTTTTGAGTCTACTCCTAAATATAATTTTTATGTAAAGCAGGCAAAAATAACTCTTTATATAATAAGTGCTTTGTGACCTAGGGTGATTTTTTACTATTGCTTTTATGAGAACACTCATTTATAATAATTCTTATTTCTGAATATTTTCTAAATTCTGTAACATTATAATAATTACATTTTTCGATAAATATCGAGCCACAAGTGTAAAATTATGAAATGCTTACGTTTGATTTTCGCTCCAAAGTTCATTTTAATATTTTTGTCCAAAATTTCACAACTATTTTCATTATTGAGTGTTATATATTAGTGGTATTAATTATTTGTTATTCAATTTGGATTCTTAAATTTTCAATAAATTCAAGGGTAAAATCTGTCATTGTAGAAATAATTTCATTTGAATAGCCGGCTTTAATCCCTTTTTTTGCAATTTGAATTGCTCTTTTCTCTTCTGCTCTTTCTTCTGCTAATTCAATTTCACCTTTTTCGTCTTGTTCTCTCATTTGTGCATATTCGTATTCTTCTAATTCTTCTTTTGTCCAATTATATTTTTCTGCGTCTTTATACGCTGAAAGCAAACCTATATCCTTTATATTTTCTGGTATTACATCTAAATTTTCCGAGTTTTTTATAAAATAAATCCATTTGTCTATTAAGTTGTTTAATTCTGACAATTCTTTGGTAAATTTTTCTAATTCAATAAAGTTAAATTCTAAATCTTTAAATTTTCGTTCACCTGTTTCATTATCCATAATTAAATGTCGGGAAATATAATTTGTACTTTCAAAATATTTAAAATCTAATATTCCAATGAAAATCATTGGTTTTAATTTTAAATATTCATCATCGCTGTTAATTTGTGAAGAATAACCTTTTGCACCATAATATTGCATTCTTTTGTCTAATCCTTTTTTATCGGTTAATTGCATTTCAATAATAAAAACATTATCTTTTTCGTCAGTCGCTTTTACGTCTATAACAGTTACTTTCAACCCTTTAATTTTAGGAAGTTGAAAAGGATTTAATAATGTAATTGTTTTTATTCGATTTTGATTTTCTAATTTCAAAACAGCATTTAGAAAGGAAATGAGAATTTCTTTTTTATTCTCATTTCCAAAAATCTTGCGAAATGCAATATCGTTCTTTATATCAACAAATTTCATAATATTTCATTTTAAGTTTTGTTAATACAAAGGTACGATTTTTTAAGTTGTTTTCAAATTTTATGTTTTAAAAAGTTGATAGCGTAAAAAAATGGTGACTTTTTCGAAATTTATGTCATCATGGAATGAACTCGTAGATTTTTGTCCTTATTAAAATCAAAAGTTAATTTGTTGTAAAATATTTACATTTAGTACTTCAGATGTACTTTTATAACTTTACTGAGTACATCAAATAGTTCCCTTTGGGATGACCGTTTGGCTTGTTTTGAAGATAAGTCAACATTAATTTACGTCATCAAATTTTACTCCAATTATCAAAATATCATCAACTTGCTCTTTAGTTCCTTGCCATTTTTCTAAAACATTTATA
>Ga0316608_1000663_pt1 | contig 15193 bp, 2 predicted proteins | sample MIS2016152B_MG_FD_207673 | JGI IMG/M metagenome (GOLD analysis project Ga0316608, IMG submission 207673) | Microbial mat bacterial communities from Middle Island sinkhole, Lake Huron, Michigan, United States - MIS.2016.152B | ecosystem: Environmental > Aquatic > Freshwater > Lake > Sediment...
AATCATCCAAATATTACAAAAGAATCTACTAAAGAAGAGAAAAAGAAAGCTAACGAACATTTAGAAGATTTTTTAAATCGTACAGCTATGACTTTTTTATCTGAAAGAGGTGAAGAATATGAAGCTAAACAAGTTTTTAATAAATTAGAACAACAAAAATCAGAATTAGAAAATAATTCTACAAAAGTTGAAATTGAAAATGTTGATTATATTGAAGGTAAAACTGAAGATATTTATAAACAGAAAAAAGTTTTTAATAATCCTAGATTAGAAGTAGTTAATACTTTAATTGATAAAGTTAAAGAAAAACTTGAAGGTTATGAAGATAATACCAATCGTAAAGTATGGGATAATGAATATTTAAATAAACAATTTGCTAAAGAAGTTGAAGAACGTAAACAGATTCAATCTGAAAACTCTCCAGAACAAGTAGCTAAAAATGAGGAAGTTCTTAATACTGTTGGAAATGCTTTAGAAAATGCAACAAGTGTTGAAGATGTTGATAATGCTGTTAATTTAACAACTGGTGAACATTTAGAAAATAAAATTACAACAAATGTTGAAAAAATTGAAGATTTAGAAGATAGGGAAAATTCTTTAAAAGATGAATTGTTAAATATTGAATCTGAATTATCTGAAGTAATAAACACTAATAATTTTAATTTAAAAGATGAATTAGATAAAATTTATCAAGATTTACTTGTTGAATTAAACGAAAATAGAGATGAATTATTACAACAATCTGAAAATTTAAAACAATTAAAAGAACAAAAACAGTTAGAAGAAACTAATAGATTAAAAAAATTAAAAGAAAAAAATAAATTAGAAGAAAAGAAAAAACAAGATTTAAGTAAACAAAATAAGAAAATAGAAGAGGAATCTAAAAAAATAAAATTATTAGAAAAAAAGATTTTATTAATTCAAAATATAGGTAACGTTGTTAAAGTAAACGATGTTACAGGAATATTAAATAAAGTTAATGATTCTATTTTTGAAGTTGAAAATGAAAACGAAATATTTGAAATAAATCTTGAAAATCTTGAAAATCTTGAAATTGAAAAAGTTAAATCTTTAAAAGAAAAATATAATATTTCTAAAATTTCAGAAACAAGTGTTACTGTAAACAATATTGAATATAAAATAAATACTGATAATTCAGGAAATATTATATCGTTAAGTCCTAAAAATAATACTGTTCAAAAAATTAAAAATAATGAACTTTTAATTGCTGTTGAGATTGAAAGAAATAAACAAGATTTTAATAAAAGAACTTCTGTTAGAAATATTGATCAACGTTTAAAAGACAACAATTATGAAAATATTGCAAATATTTTAAATACTATTTATAATCAAAATTTAACGGATACAGTTCAATCTGCACTTAATAATTTATATTCTGAAAAAGAATTGACTGAGCAAGAAAAACTACAGTTAGGTTTATGGGTACAAGACGCATTTGATAGATTATCTAACTTGTTTAATAGTAAAAATACAGATTTAGAAAATGAAACTCTATTAAATAGTTATGATAATTTAGAGATAATTTTATCATTGTTATATAATAGAGAATTAAAAACAACAACTAAAGCATTTAAAAATGACAAATCAAACGATATTGGAAAAATTGAAGTGGATGTCACTTCCGAAAGAACTTCAAAACAAATTGAATCAGAAAAGCAAACTTCAAAAAATTCAGAAGTTGAAAAATTAAATAAAGAAATTGAAAATTTAAAATCCAAAATTACTGATTTAAATTCAGATACTGAAAAAATTATAGAAAACTACGAAACCTCTTTAAAGAAAACAGAATCTACTTTTATTTCTGAAGCAAATCCAATAATAACTAAAAAATTACAAATTCAAGCTGAAGCTAAAAAAGGTGAAATTATTGAAACTGAAAAAGCTAAAGATGCTGAAGAAATAGCTACTGCTACTCAAGAAGATAATGATTTTAACGATACAACAACTTATAGTGATTTAAACGATACAGAAGGTTCACCTGTTACAGACGAACTTATACCTCAACAAGGTGAAAATAATTCAACAGAAGAACTTAAAAGTATTGATGACGAAACTGTGATTGTTGGTAAAGGTGCTCAAGTAATTAGTACACATATGAAAACTGGTGAATTATTTCCTTTTGTATCTGTAGATTATTTAAAATATGAAAGAGAACCAGTTAATAAAGCTGGTAAAGAAGTAAGTTTTGAAATAAATACTAATCCTGGACCAAATGAAAATCTTAAAAAAGCATTAAAAATGCTTAAAGATAAAGATTTTTCAGATCCTGCATTTTTAATAAGTTATTTACCTATTAATGTTGTATTTGAAAAAGGTATTGTAGCTCCAATGGAAACTAGACGAGCTAATGGTAAATTAGATGTTGAAAAAGATAAAGATGGTAATGAACAATTTTATATAAATCCAGCTACAAAAATATTAAGAGAGCAAATTATTAATCATTTAGTTAACGGTGGTTCAATTAGTGATATTAAAACTACAATTCAAGACCAATATAAAGGTTTATTAAAAGTAGATGATAATAGATTAGCTAATAATAATATTCTTGAATTAGATGGTGTTCCAAATTTAAAATATGTTAGAGATAATTTATATGTAGTTGATTCATTTGGAAATCTAAAGAATATTCAAACAGGTAAAACTAAACCTTTTATTAACGATAAACTTAAATCTAATGCAAAAGGTGAAATATATTTAGAAATTCCACAAGCTAATGGTAAACCATTTCCATTAAAACTTAACATTAAAAAACTTGATGGAAATGAAGCAGATACACTAGCTTCAATTTATAGTCATATTTTAAAAGTTAAAGGAAGTTCTAATATGACATTATCTGAAGTTAAAGATGAACAATTAATAAAGGATATTAATGAACATTTTGGTCAAGAATTAAAAGTTATAATTCCTGAAGGTAAATCTACAAAAGATGTCAAATTAGGCGAAATTATAGATTTATTAGTTTACGAATCTGATAATATTAAATCAAGAATTAATATTACAAATGATGTTTTATATTATGGTGAAAATGAAGTTACTTCTGAAAATATTGATGAAAAAATTATGGAAGTTGCTGATTTTTTAAATCAAACTAAAAGACATCAAATTAAGATTGAACCTAAATTTGCAACAGATAATACTAAAACAAATCTTAAATCTAATTCTGCAGATTATCTTAACTATTTAATTAATAATAATATATTATCTACTAACGCAGTAGTTAATGAACCAACTTTTCAAGGTTATACTAATATTTATTTAAATACAGGCGTTACAATTAATAATCAAACTCAATCTAATATAGAAACTAAAAAAGTTGATATTGAAAAAAGAAGACAAGAGGAATTAAAAGGTAAACAATTTTTACCTGTATCTGAATTTAATCTAAAAAAAGGAGATGTTTTATATAATTTATATGCTAATACAGAAAAAGTTTCTGATACATTCACTATTAAAGCATTTAGTGTTGGTGGAGAAGGAATGAAGCAGTATTTAAAAGCTGTGTTATTTATAGATAATGAAACAAAAGCTGAAAAATGGTGGAATTCTAGAGATAAATTTACTTGGAATGATTTATTTATAAAAAAAGATACTTCAGAAATTAACGCTAAATATGATGCTGAATTAGCAGCTTTAAATCAACCTAAAGTATCTGATGCTGGAGTTGAAGTCAATACTGATAATACTGGTATAACTGAAATGTTTGAAGGAGCTTCTGAAATGGGTGATGATGTTTTAGATATTCTTAAAGATTTTGAAACAGAACCTAAAGTTGAAAATAAAGTTTTAGATAAAATTAAAAGTTTTACTGAAAATAAATCCGATATAAAAGTTAAAAAAACAATACAAGAAATACCAAGAGAAAATATTTCATTTTTTGTATCCGGTGGAAATGGAGTAGATCATCAATCATTTCCTACAAATAAAGCAACAAGCGATTATGATATAAATAGTACTTTAGTAAAATTAGATGGTTTTAGATATATTGAACATTCTAATAATATTATTAGTTTTCATATACCTTATAATGGTTTAGATGTAAGAGGTGGTGCTCATTTAGGTATTGCAATAAAAGGTTTAAAATTAACAGAAATTGATGAAAAAAGTATAAAACAAACTATAGATAAACTCGGAAATGCTTTATCTAAAATATCTAAAAATGTTACAGGTGACGAAAGATTTGATAAAATAAAAAAAATTGGTAATCAAGTAATTGATACAGAATTAGCAAATTTAGAAAATAAATCAGAAAATACTAGGAATTCTCAAGAAAGTTTTGTATCTTTGTCAGAAATGAAAGGAACTATGGAAAATACAGAGTTAAATAAAACTCAAGCTGAAGTTTTTAATGAAAATAAAAACTCTTCTTCTGCTAGAGAGGACAGATTGTTACAAAGAGCATTTGATGTTTTCAAAAAAGATCCTAATAAGTTAAGTGCTATTCAAAAAGAAAGACTTGATGAATATAAACAAAAATATCCAGAAGCATATAAAAAGAAATGTCAATAATATGAGTAAAGAATGTGAATTTATAGTAAACGGTCAAAAATCACCGTTGTATGATAAAATACTAAAAGCTTATAACGGAAATGAAGAGTTAGCAATAATTCTTCATTCTCGTTTTAAGAATGATAAAGAGATTTTAAGACAATTTGGTAATTGGATTGAAGATTATGGTGTGAAACCAGAAAATTATTTTTACAAACCTGGAGAATCACGTATTGAAGATAACGGTGAACCTAAACTTTTTAAAAATGAAAAAAATGGTAATTACTATTATATAGATAAAGATAAAAATAAAGTAGAGGTTATTGAAAATAGAACATCTTTAAACTCTTTATTTGATAATAAAGAAATTAATAGAATTAATGACGTATTAGTTGCTAATTTTACTAAAAATGAATTAGGTCTTGATTTTGAAAATATTGATTTAAATAAAGAAGCTAGTACAATTCGAGAAAGTATTGTTAAAAAATTGAATGAAAGAATTAATACTTTTAATAAAAGTGGTAATAAAAATTTTATGCTTATTGCAGAATTATTAGATTTAGCATTAGAAGATAATTTAGATGAATTAGTTAAAAATGTAATTGATTCGTTAGAAGTTATGAAAATTAAATCTTCTGAAAATTTTAATAATAATGATGAAGATTCTGATTTAGCTGAAGTTGAAAATAATGAAAATCAAAAAGATCCAACTTTTGATAAACCATCTTTTGAAAGTTCTACAAAAGGTAATATTTCAGCAAATACTAAACTAAGATTATCTTTAATTCCAGATACTTCAGCTAAAGATAACTTTTTAAATGATACAGTATATTTATCATTCGATGAAGTTTATGCTTCATTATTACCTTATTTAACAACTCAAGCTGCTATTGAAAAAGATGGTATTCAAGAAGATAAATTTGAAATAATGAAATCTATAATTCTTGAAATGAGTCATAAGAAAACTTATTTTGAAGATTTATATAATATTTTATCTCAACCAACTTTAAGTGAAGAAATTAAAAATGAATTCACACAAGCTTTTAATTTAGATTTAAATAATTTTAATACTTCTGAATATAATTATGAAGAATCTACAAATGAAGCTGATTGGATTACTTTAGAAGATGGTAGGGTTATTAAACCTATATTTAAGTATTATAAAAATATGAATATTTCAGAAACTGGTAAAAAAGAATCTGAAGTATTTACAGAATGGAATAAGAATTTTAAAGAAAAGTTTGTTACTGAAACAAAAAATAGTTCTAGTATTACTGCGGAAAGTAAGAAGAAACTTGAAGTAATTAAACTTAATTTAAATGAAATTAAGTATTTTCAAAAAGATAGTATTGAAAATATTGTAAATGTACTTAGAGAATTAGGAATAGAATCTACTCCTGAAGGATTTCAACATTTTATTGATGATTTAAAATTAGTTAATAATGATAATGAATTATCTGAAAAAATATTTAATAAATTTATTGAAGATTTAAATTGGTTAATAATTAGAATTGGTAATGATAAAAATAGTAAATATAATGAAATATTATCAGACCAACCTATAATTAAAAAATTAGCTAAAGCTGAAGCCTTTTATATATCAGAAGGTTCTGATTCATCTGTATTTACAGCAGGTAAACAAAAATGGGTATATTCATATCCATCATATATATCAAATACTATTAAATCTTGGAAAAAAGATAGAAATATTCTTTTAAAACATTATCAAGTTTCTAAATACAACGAAGGTTCTGATTGGATGCAATATTTATTAGCTTTAGGAGATACTTATAAAGTTGATCAATTTGAAGATGTAAAAACTCAAGAAGATTTAAGAGTTCAAGAATCTAAAAAACGTATTAGTGAATTAAATAGTCATATATTTAATACATCGCAAGAAGAAGGTAAATCTATTGAAGGTAAAAATAATAAAGATATTTCTAAACCAGAATATATTTCTGATACAATGAATAAAATCTTAGGATTTAAAATTGGTAGAAAAGCTTATTATAGAACCACAACTTCTGCTGATAAATCAACTCAATTAGAAATTGAAATTAAAAGATTTTTAGAAACTAATGCTAGATATGATGAAAATGGAAATATTGTTTTAAACGATGAAGTATATGAAGTAATATATAAATATTTTGATTCAGAATATAAAAGAATGAGATTTGAACGTGAATTTATGCGAGATCCTAAAAATGCTAATAAATTAAGAGTTTATTACCATACAGATAATAAAGGTCGTATAGGAATGCATTTTAACCCTAACACTTCAAAAAGAACTTATTTTGATAATTTAGTTGATTATGAAGCTTTTAATGAAGTTGGAACTAAACAGTTATTAGGTCACGCATTTGAATCACAATTATTTCCATTATTATCACCTTCTGAAATTAAAGCAACTTTAAAAAATTCTGATTTAAAATTTGAAAATATATATGATGCTAACGGTTACGCTTATTTAAGTACTTCTGATAACGCAGGATTTAAAGATTTAATTAAGGAATATATTAAAATTGAATTGTCTAACGGTGTTCAAAATACTTTAGATAGTTTAATTAAAAATAAAGTATTTGAGCAAACTTCAGAAAGTGTTATTAATAAAGAATTAGATACTGATTTATGGAATTCATATCAATCTAATAACGCTTTAAAAGCTTCTGCGGACTTTTTTATTAATTCATTAATGTCACACGTTGAATATTCTAAAATGTTTTCTGGAGATGTTGCTTATTATAAAAATGAAGTAGATTATAAAAAACGTGTACCTGCTACATATACAGATGGGTTATATCAAAGATTAAACAATAATAATAAAACTTACAATGTAGCTGTTACAGAAAGTGTTAATATAGCAGAGCCGTTTTTAACAGAATTAGTTGAATTATTAGGTGAAGAATTAGGTAATAAATATAATGATGTAAACGCAGCAGATGCTCAAGCTTGGATTACTCCTGCAAGATGGAGAGATTTAATGAAAACTATTGGAAAATGGAACGCTTTGTATGAATCAGCTTATAATAAACTAATAGGTGATAATAATGAACCATTTACAGTTGAAGAATTAAAAGCAGTTGCACCACCATTAAAGGGTGTTTATTTTCAAGTTGTTGATGGAATACCTACATTTCTTAAATATTCACAAGCTGTTTTAAGTCCTAGATTACGTAAAGGTAATGGTCTTGAAATACTTTATGATAAAATGGTAAATAATAAAGATTCAAATGGAAATGATTTTCCAATTGATGAATTAGTTACATTTGACGCAATTAAAGTAGGTTCTAACACACCAATTAAAGTTCACGATGATAATGGTCAAGTTTTAGATAATTTTCAATTACAAGGCTTTACAATACCTTCTAATGGTTGGAAACTTCAGCAAGATTTACCTGTTAAGTTAATGCACGATACTGAAATAGGTTCTCAAATTCAAAAGAATATATTTCAAGGTTTAGCATTTAATTTAGATAAAATGTTTACTTTAGATAACACTGAAGTTGAAGGTAATCAAATAATTGAAAATATTGCAAATGTAACAGAGGCTTTATCAAATTTAGGTTTAGAATCTATTTATAAAGAATTTGGAATTGATAATAATGGTAAAATAACTAACATTGAAGGTTTTTATAGTTCTATTATATCTGAATTAAAATCTAGAGGTGGTTCACAAAATGTTATAGCTGGTTTAGAATCTGAAATTGCAATTTATGGTGTAGCTCAAGCTCAAGATAAATTGCAAAATATATTTAGTTCTATTTTAACTAAAAGATTGTTAAAAATTAAAACTAATGGTGGTTCATTTATTCAAATGAGTAACTTTGGTTTATATTCAGATAGTCCTAAAACACAATCTATAATTTGGGCTCCATGGGCTTTAAAAACTACACATACACCACAGTTTCTTAAAGATAAAGACGGTGAGTTTATATTATCTGAAAATGGTAAAAAGATTATCAGACCTGGTGGAATATTGTTAACAGGTTCGTTTATAGCTAAATATATTCCAGATTATCGTAAATATAAACCAGAAGAATTATTTGGATACACTAATGAAAATGGTGAATTTATAGAAGGTCTTATAGATAGAAAAATTCTTGAAAATATTATAGGATATAGAATACCTAATCAAGGTTTATCATCTAACGATGCTTTAGAAATAGTAGGTATATTACCAGAAGAAACTGGAAATACTGTTGTAGCTTATACAGGTATTACTACTAAAACTGGGTCTGATAAAATATCACTGTTTGACCCAGTATAATAAAAAAAATATTGTTAATTGCTGGAAACTCCTAAAGCTTTGTAAACTACAACGTAATTTGAAAAGATAAACGTGAATGTTAAAAATTACAAAGATGGCGAATGGACAATCAGCAGCCGAGCTCCTTTAAACTGGAGAAGGTTCAACGACTAATACTTAACTTAAAGACTCCTATATGGATGTCATAATCATACAATGAAAACAAAATTTAACAAGCAATCAAGAAATTTGATTATTGGAATGTTATTAGGAGACGGAACAATTTCTAATAACTACGTGTTTAAACTTTCACACGGATACAAACAAAAAGAATATTTAGAATGGAAAATAAATCTTTTAAATGAAAATGGAATAAAAAATAACGGTTTAAAAGAATATATTTCAACTTGTGGTTATAATTTAGGATCTAAAGTTTATTATTCTCAATTAAGTGTTATACCTTTTATAAAAGTTTTAAGAAGGGTTATTTATAAACCTATAAAAAACTATGCTAATCGTAAATTACTAAATAGATTAGATACTTTAGGTTTAGCAATTTGGTATATGGATGATGGTCATATTAATATTAGAAAAACTGAAGATAAAGTTCACGGTTTTTATATTAAAATAGCTACTTGTTTATATAAAGAGCAAAATCAAGTTATTATAGATTATTTTAAAGAAGTTTGGGATATATCTTTTTATCAATTTAAAGAAGGTAAACCTGGAAAAAATACTTATTCGCTTTGTTGTGGTACACAAGAAGGAATTAAGTTTATAGAATTAATTAAACCTTATGTAGAATCTTGTCCGTCGATGCTATATAAAATTCAGTATGATTTAAGTCGACGTAAAGATTACGTTGCGTAGAGAGTAAAATCTCGAAACACAATACACTAGAAATAGTGAAGATATAGTCTGATCTCATATGAAAGTATGAGTTAACGCAAATGTTTGATATTGATAAAATGTATTTGATGTTTCCGAGTTTTAAACCTCAATACAATATTAATAAAAAATTAAGAAATTATGTTTATAAAAATTTAAGAGGTAAAACAAAATTAGAAACAATTGATAATATTAATGCTGTAATTGATCAAATTAATTCTGATTATGATACAGATTTTAATGTTGATGAATTTAGTGAAAGTCTTTTAAATTTAGATATAAATGATATTACAGATGAAGAAAATTTATTATTAAATGATAATATTAGTTTATTTGTTGATATTATTTTAAAAACTAAAAAAGAAAGTCCTTTATTAAATTATATAAAAGAAGAATCTGAAATTACAAAAGTTTCTAAACTTAGATATGAAAATTACGATAATTCTAAACCTGAATCAGAACAAACTAAAGCAGCTTTACAAAATAGGCTAATAGAATTATATAAATCTGTTTTACTTAATGAAAATGTTATTGGTGAAGTAATGACTCCTGTAGATTTTACTCATATTAAAGATGATATTTTACATTTTGTAAATAAAAAACCAACTACTAATTTAAGTACTTTTAATCAATTAGATGATATAGATACTAAATATGATTTTTCAGCAGGTAAAGCAGGTGTAGGACAACAGGCTAATGCTTTAATGGATTATGTATTAGGTAGTTTAGGTAATTTAAGTATAACTAATTTTAACGTACCTAAAAGTAATAATAGATTTGATTTAGAATATTCTAATACTTTATCTGATGAAGATATTAAATATTATTTACCTATTGCAAAAAAAACTTATGAAAATACAGATGCTTGGAAAAAAGATAAAATACCTTTTAATGAAAAAGAAGCAACTAAACAGTTAAAATCTATTAAAATTGGACATTCATTATCTGCTATTCTTAACGCATTTGTAGATATTGCTAAAGACCCATACATTACTAGAGGTAATTGGGTAACTATGACAACTAATACGGGTAACTTATTACTTCGTAAAGGTGTACATCCATTTTATGTAAATGCTTTCTTAAATCAACCTATTCTTAAAGAATATGTCGAATTTTCTGCATCTTATGAATCTTCTAAAAATCAAGGTTTAAGTACACAAGATGCTTTTATTAAAGAAAGATTTAATACAAATAAACTTTCAGGTAAAGATAATTATGAATTAATATTAGATAAATTTAAATATGAAAAAAATATATTTAATTCTAGTTTAGAAACATTAAGATCTGAAGCAAATAAAAATAATATTGATTATCAAGCTCGTGTATTTTATACTTTTTTACAATATCAATCTGCATCTAAAGCTATTAAAGATAATATCAACGCTTCTAAATTTATGGTTGATGGTATTGGTGGTAGTGTTAATTCATTAATAATTGCTAAAAATGCTGTAGATTCTATATTAGAAGCTGAAGATAGATATAATAAATTAGAAGATAAATCAGAATTTAAAGAAAATATTATATTAGGTTTTAGAAGTAAATTTAAAAATCCAAATGGTTCTGAAAGTATATTTTCTAAATATTTTAATAATGTTATATTAGAACCTCTTAAAATAGTTAGAGCTAATCCTACATTGTTTTTAGAAAGTAATCAAACTATTCAAAATACTTTTAATGAAATATCTTATGATTTAAAAAATCAAATTTTAGTTGATTTTGAAAAAGGTAATAAAAATCTTGGAAAAATATTAAATAAAACTTTTTACAGTTATATTATGTCAGGATTTCAATCACTTAATATTCAAAATCAAGAAAGAAAAGATTTAGTTTTAAAATTTCCTAAAGAATTTGAACAGTTTCAAAAAGACAATAAAGGTAAATATATTATTATTGACCAAATGACAGTTAATCTTGGAAATACTTTAGAATTTGTTAGTTTAAATAATAGAAAAAAATCTCAAGATTTTGAAAAGTTAATGATTGGTTCATTTTTAGATTTATTAAATACTAATGAAGAATTTGCTAATAAACTTATTAAATATTCATATTTAACTTCAGGATTTAACAATCATTCTAGTCAATTTTTTACTATGATACCTACACAATGGTTTAATAGAAATAATATTAATCGTTATATTATTGATACAAATGATAGTTATAATAGTTACATTGATAAAAATGATGACTTTTTTATAAACCAATTTTATTTAGCTAATTTAGAAAATAGAAAATATGTTAAAAATGTATCTGGAAAACAAATATTAGAAAATTCTTTAAATATTCACGGATTTGTTTTAGACACACCTGGAAAAGCTGGTTATTATAGAGTTAAAGTTGATGATTTAGGACAAAATCCTGACATTTATTATAAACTAATAGGTTATGATGAAGAATATAGAGGTGTTTATAGTAGATTTATTCCTAATATTAATGATCAATTATCTGAAATTAAATTATTAAATGTTAAAGATAAGAAAGGTAACAGGATTATAAACTATGATACTAATGGTATTAACTTAAAACCTGTAACTGAAACTAGTCCTGGAGTAGCTAAAAATATTAATAAAAAGATATTATCTGATTTACACGATTCTGCTATTTATCCTAGAGATAAATTTTATAAAGGTGGTATTGTTGAAAAAGACGAAGTTGTTAAAACTGAGCAAAAAATTATTAATAAAACAGATGTTCTTAAAAAACAAAATATATTTACTGTAAAACCTATTCAAACTGTTGATAAAAAAGCAACAGTAAAAGCAAGTGTTGCTACACAATATATAGGATTTGGAGAAGGTATTGTTAATAGTTCTACTGAAAATTATAGACAACAAGCTGGAGAATATGCTAATACTGGAAATTATTCTGCAGAAGATATAATATTTGTATCTATTGGTGGTAAAAGAGGTAATGAAACTGTTAGAAAATCTCAACAAGATAAAACTATTAAAGAAGCGTTAAAAGCTATTGAAGCTGGTGCTACATTAATTACTGATAATAAATCTTATGTAGAAGGTTCTGATTATAATGAAGGAGAAAAAAGACTTGCTAAAAATCTTGAAACTAAAGGTTATAATTATTCAGAACAAACTGTAGATGGTCAAATATTAGGTGTGTGGACAAATGAAGTGAAAGTTGATAATATTGTAGAAGTTGATGATAATTTAGAAAATAATAATATAATTGATTCTGACATATTTCAATATTATGGTTTAAAATACAAAATTACATTAGAAAATAATATTGCTGTTAATGTTTTAAATTACAAAGGAAAACTAGCATCAAAACAAAAAATATTAGATGCTTATAATAATAATAAAAATATTGATCCACAAAACGGTAAAAATTTTAGAAATGAAGAATCTACAATAATTAAAAATATTGAAAAAGAAACTGAACCAGAATTAACAGAAGACCAACAAAAAGTATCTACTTTTATACAAGATTTTTTAAGTAAACCTGTAAATAATAGTGTTGATAGTTTTTCAGTAGATAATATGATAATGATTACTGGTCCTGGAGGAACAGGTAAAACATTTACTATTACTAGAGCAATTAAAGAATTTTCTAAAAAAGAATACCTTAAAGTTGCTTTTGCTGCACCAACACACAACGCTAAACGTGAATTGACATTATCTATGTTAGATGCTGGTTTTGTACAACCTGCTATGACAAATTTATCTTTATTTGGAATTGAATATAATCCTTTATCTGGTAAAAGTTATTTAAAACCAGTTAATGATTTTTATAAACCTCTTATTTACTATACAAATGTAGTTATATTAGATGAATATAGTATGTTAGGTGGAGATTCTTTAAAATTAATTAAAGAAAGATTGCAAGAAATTAAAGAAAAAGAAGGTAGAAATATTCAAATTATATTTTCTGGAGATTATGGACAAATTCCACCTGTTGTAGATACAAAATTATCTACAGATTATTCAGATGGTGAAATTACTAATTTAATTTATCATAACAATAAAGATAAAGTAGTATCATTAACTAAAAATATGCGTAGTAAATATGAAGATGTTGCAAAACAAGGTCAAATATTAAGAGGATTTATTGATAGAGTTAATGATATTTTTATTTATAAGAATTCAAATGAAAAAATTGAAGATGTTAGTAATGATTTTAAAAATAATTTCTTAAAAATTAAAGATATTACGAAAAATGTAAATATTTATCCTGAAGAATCTAAATTAGAATGGATTGATAATTATTTAAAATTGTTTAGACAAAATTCTAAAGATAATTTAAAATTTGGTGTTATTGTGAATTACAATAACGAAAATCACGCATATACTTCAAAAATTAATAATTATATAAGAAAAGAATTATTTAATACTAATGAAAAATTTGTAAATGGTGAATTAGTAATGATGCAGTCTAACGAATTTGAAGCTAGAAAAGATAATAATACTTTAATTATTGTAGGAAAAGAAGAAAGACTTTTAATAAATGAAGTAAATAAAATCAATAAAAAATTTACTTTTGAATATAGAAATAAAGGTAGTAGAGATACTAAATATTTTTCAATGACTGTTCCAGTATTTGAAATAAATGCTAAAAATGATATTGATGAAAACGTGAACTTTTATTCTTTAAATTTACAAAATAAAATTATTGATTATTTTAAAGATAATTCACAACTAGATGTTAAAGATTTAAATTTAACAGGTGAAATTCCTTTAAATACTAAACAAATTTTTGTATTAGTTAGTAAACAACTTGCTGACATTGCTTATGGATATGTTGTAAATTCACATAAAGTGCAAGGAAGTAGTTATGGTGAAACATTTGTTGATGAAGATAATATTGCAACAGCTAAAAACTTTAAAGAACAATTACAATTATTATATACTGCTTATACAAGAAGTAAGTTTAAAACACACGTTAAAACAAGCCTTGTTATGAAAATAGATAAAGTTGAAGATTTTGTTAAACAAGAAAATTTATTAAAAGTTGATGATGTTGTAGAAAATAAAACTGAAAATAAATCTGAAATTTCACAAATAATTTATGATGAATTAGGAAATAAAACTCAATCTAAAAATGTAATTTTACCTAAAGATGTAGATCCAGAAGCTGATAATATTGGTATGAAATATACCACAGCTATTGATTTTTGGAGAAAAATTGTACCAGAAGCAATTACTTTATACAGTAAAGCTAAACCTTTAATTGTAGCTTTTAGAGGTAATTCTAAAAAAACATTTTTAGAAAATTATAATAGTGGAAGTTATACAATAGGAAATCCTTTTAATTTTATGAATGAAAGTGGTAATAGAAAAGAACAAGGTATTAAAGCTACTAAAAAATTTATAGAATGGATGATTACTGGAAATAATCAAAATAATAATGACGCAACTGAAAAATATAGACAAGCAATTATTAAAGATATTAAATCTGGTAAATTAAAAGGTAGTTCTATTCTTTATTATGAAGAAAAAAACTACGCTACTCACGCCACTGCTTTAGATTATTTAATTAATGAATATAATTGGGAAACTAATAATATTATTTCAAATAAACCACAACAATTATCTTTATTTG
>Ga0316608_1000664_pt1 | contig 15190 bp, 2 predicted proteins | sample MIS2016152B_MG_FD_207673 | JGI IMG/M metagenome (GOLD analysis project Ga0316608, IMG submission 207673) | Microbial mat bacterial communities from Middle Island sinkhole, Lake Huron, Michigan, United States - MIS.2016.152B | ecosystem: Environmental > Aquatic > Freshwater > Lake > Sediment...
TATGCTTTTGGATGGGCATGGAGTTCGTTGTTTTTTCCTCGTCCTTTTAATAAACCAATGGGTAATCCGGTGCGATGTATCAAAGATTTAGATGCTCCAATAATATTACCTAAAGTAGATGATGTTACTATTAGCAATATTTCTACTGAAAGTGTCTTTTTGGAAAGTTCAATTGTATTGTATTGTGGAGAAACAATAATTGAAAAAGGATTTTGCTGGGGTATTCATCCTAAACCTAGTGTAACAGATGTTACGGTTGTAGGATTAAACAGTGCTGTTACATTCTATAGTAATGTTTTGGGTTTAAGCTCAAATACAACATATTATGTACGTGCTTATGCAAAAACTACAAGTGGTATTTCTTATGGAGACGAAATAAATTTCACAACAAGTTCTCAGATTTATGCAGGAAACGATACAATAACCTGTTCAAACAATGTTCAACTTAAAGCATTAAGCCAATATCCTCAAACAGGATATTGGACAAGAGAAGCTGGTGAAGCAACTATTGAAAATATAACATTATATAATTCAAATGTTTCAAATTTAAGTTTTGGCGAAAATAGATTTGTTTGGCATATTGGAAGCTCTTCTGATACTGTAATTATTACAAATGGGTTACCTTTTGCTCCTGATGCCGGAACAGACCAGATAGTTTGTGATGACAAAGTTAATTTATATGCACTTGATGAAGGTCTCGGAGCCCAAGTCAATTACTGGGAGGCGATTCCATCAAATGGAGTTGTATTTTACAACCCCGCTGATGGTTCAGAAAATAATACTGTTTTTAATGTACATGTTGAACCATTACAAGGTGATTTACCTGAAAATGGTGGTGCTTTAAACCAGTTTGTTTGGCATAAGCGGAATGATTTTTTAATAAGTACAATGCCACCAGTAGAGTATCTTTCCTGCGAATTAACAGACACCGTTTCAATTACAAGTTATTCTGGAATTCAGAATGTTCAAGCAGGAACTAATGATGCAACTTGTAACGATTGGTACAATTTATCTGCAACACCTCCCGAAACTGTTTTTGGTGCAGGTCCACCTTATTATGATGTTGCCGGACAATGGTCTGTTATTTCAGGAGATGAAATAAACACATATTTTGATTCACCTACTTTTTACAATACAAAGGTGAATGCTCTTGGTTTTGGCAACTCAATTTTCAGATGGACAATTACAAATCAAACACTTGGTTGTATAATGTCTGATGATGTTTATATTGAAAGTGCAAGACCTTCAGTAGCAATTGCTGGAGCTGATTATAGTATTTGTGAAGATTTTGCATTACTTTCTGCAAATACACCAGCAGTTTTTAATAATGCAAATTGGACTGTATTTAGTGGTGGTAGTTTATTAAATGGTATTTCTTGTGCAAGTTATACTTGTGAGGAATTAGCAACAAATTTAACTTTTGGTTTAAATACTTTTGTGTGGTCATTAACAAATCAATATATTGGTGGATATGGAGGTTATGATATTTTTAATCCATTACAATGTATTTTAACAGATACCACAAATATTATTAGTAATAAACCAAGTACTGCAATAATCTATACTCCAAACAATACCGAAACTTGCGATGGAAATATTACAATTGAAGCTGAAAATCCATTTTTTGGAAATGGAAGCTGGTTGCAAATTGAAGGTACAGGAAACTTTGTAAATCAATCTTTAAGTTCAATTAGTCTATCCAATTTATCACCCGGCAATAATGTTTTTAGATGGACTGTTGAAAATGGATCTTGTCAGAATTTTGCGGAAATTACAATTTTAAATAATCAAGTTGAAAGTAATGCCGGAGTAAATCAGTCAATATGCAATAACGAAACTCAATTAGATGCAAATAATCCCGTTCAGGGAAACGGTTACTGGACTGTTTTATCGGGTTCTGGCGAATTTGATGATGCCTCACTTTACAATACTTGGGTTAGAAATTTGGGTGTTGGCGATAATATATTCCAATGGAATGTGTATAAAGGAATATGTAACGCACAATCTCAAGTAACAATAACATCGGCAGGAACACAACTTGCTTTTATAAACACGCCAAATAACACCGAAACATGTGATGGAACAATAAATCTTAATGCTCAAACACCTGCGACAGGATTAGGTTACTGGACACAAACCACAGGTTCCGGAATGATAGGAAATCAATCTGTTAATACAGTTTATGTTACAGGTTTATCTCTTGATATTAACATTTTCAGATGGACAGTAATTGATGGTTCTTGTTTAGATTTGGAAGAAGTAACGGTTATAAACAATTATTTAGTAGCTAATGCCGGAGTTGATAAAACCACTTTGTGTACTGATTTTGTTACTCTATCAGGAAATAATCTTTCACTCACTCAGGGTTATGGAATTTGGACTGACCAAGATATAACAAGTGCCACTTTAACTGCGGTAACACAATATAATACAGTTGTAAGCAATGTAAGAATCGGCACCACAACTTTTAAATGGACAGTAAGCAATGGTATTTGTGCAGCAAGTGATGAAGTAGTCATAACCAACAATCAGATAACCTCGAGTGCTGGATACGACCAGACAACTTGTAATAATTACTTAAACCCATTAGATGGAAATGATGTATCCACTGTTGGAGGCACGGGTTTATGGACAGCCCTCGGAACAGCCACATTTGTAACTGCTAGTCAGTTTAATACAAGAGTAAACGCATTACAATCAGGAATTAATGTTTTAAGATGGACAGTAACATCAGCCATGGAAGGTTGCACGGCTTTTGACGAAGTAAGTATCAGCAATAACGGTGTAACCTCTGATGCAGGCACAAATATTGAAACCTGTAACACAAGCACCAATTTAAGTTCGATAGCACCAGCTTATGGAGGCGGAACATGGACCTTAGAAGGTGGAAATCCAGTAACAATAGTAACGCCATCATCCACAACAAGTCAAGTAACCGGCTTAACTGGAGGAGTTTATACATTCAAATGGACAGTAATAAACGGCTTATGCTCAGCCGAAGATTTGGGCGTAGTAACGAACAGTACGCCATCGACCTCAAATCCAACAACACCATATCCAGAAGTATGTAATGGCAATGGCACATTAAATGCCAATGCCCCATCATCAGGCGAAACAGGCTTATGGACAGGAATGGGTACAATATTAAATCCAACTATAAATAATACAACTGTTACAAGTTTACCATTAGGGTTAAATACATTCACTTGGACATTAACCAAGGGTACAAATGTAACTTGTACACATTCAAATAGTATGACAATTACAAACAATTACGTTGTTGCTGACGCAGGAGTTGATAAAACTACACTTTGTAATGATTTTGTAACCTTATCAGGAAATAATCTAACCTTAACCCAAGGGACAGGATTATGGACAGACCAGGATGTTACAACAGCAGTGTTTGCTAATAACACATTGTACAATACCCTGGTAAATAATGTACGAATAGGAACTACAACTTTTAAATGGATTGTTGTAAATGGAAGTTGTATCGCCAGTGATGAAGTGATAATAACCAACAATCAAATATATGCAAATGCAGGAAGCGACCTAAACACTTGTAATAATTATTATATCCCATTGGATGGAAATGATGTATCCACTGTTGGAGGCACGGGTTTATGGACAGCTCTCGGAACTGCCACATTTGTAACACCAAGCCAATATAATACCCGAGTAAATAATTTACAACCAGACGACAATATCTTGCGATGGACAGTAACATCAGCATTTGAAGGTTGTACAGCTTTTGATGAAGTTATTATAACAAATAATGGAGTAACAACTGATATCGGCACTGCTTCAAAAGAAATATGTAGTTCAACTTATACATTAACTGCCAGTAACCCTTTACCCTGTACAGGATTATGGACTAAAATTTTTGGAAATGGTGAAGTTCAAACACCAACTTTATATAACTCATTAGTTACAAACTTAGATGCTAATCCAACTCTGTTTGATTGGACGGTATATAAAAATGGATGTTCAGCAAGTAATCAAGTAACAATTACTAATAATCAGGTATTTGCTTCTGCAACTCCGGTTATGACAACATGCGATGGAACATTAACACTTGAAGGAAATAATCCAAGTCACGGAACAGGTATTTGGACAAAAGTTGTTCCTACATCATCAGGAACAATAACTTATCCAAGTATGTATAATGCTGTAATTTCAGGAATTGACAAGAGTACAAATGTTGCATTAGTTTGGACTGTCGAAAATGGCGGATGTTCAAATTCTGTAAATGTGTCTGTTACAAATAATGACTTTTACTTAAATGCAGGTATAGATAGAACTATTTGTGCTGACTCAGTTATCATGAATGCTCAAAATCCTTTACCAGGAACAGGCTATTGGACTCTTGTTGAAGGAAACGGAGATTTTGATAATTCTGAAAGTCAAAGTACAGTAATCAGAAATTTGAGTTACGGGGATAATATATTTGCATGGAATGTAACTAAAAATAATTGCTTAATTTCAGATTTTGTTACTATTACCAACGATTTGCCAACTCCTGTTCTTGTAAGCACTGATACTGAAGTTTGCGAAAATAAAGTAGATTTATTAGCTCTTGCTCCAGAAATTGGAACAAATGGTTATTGGTCTGTTACTTCAGGTAGTGGAGGAACAATTGATAATCCTAGTTCTTATTCAACTTTTGCTGATAATTTAGGTTCTGGAACTACTACTTTTACATGGACATTGACACATAATAGTTGTAATTTGGATGCCTCATTTACTGTTACTAATAATACAATTTATGCTAATGCTGGTTCCGATGTTAATCATATATGTCGTGATTATTCAAATCTTAATGCTGTTACTCCTGCTTTACCTGCTTATGGATGGTGGGAAAAAGCTGATGGACAACCTGGTGTAATTCAAAACTCTACTAGTGCAACTACAAGTGTTACCGGTTTAGGACAAGGTACAAATTCATTTGTATGGAAAATTCAAAAAGTAAATTGTATTGCAAGTGATACAGTAATTGTTAGAAATAATTCTGCAACTCCTGCTGAAGTAGGTATTATTCCTGATGTTTGTGAAACTTCAACTTTTTTAAATGCTTCTCCTCCTTCACTACCAACAGAATCAGGTTTATGGGCACTTATAAACGGTATTTCTCCAGTAATTATAGTTGAACCTTCCAATAATAATTCAGAAGTAATTAACTTAGATTGGGGAGCTAATTTATTTACATGGACTATAACCAATGAAACTCCTTATGGAACTTGTACCAGTTTCGCAAATGTTACAGCAGTGAGTAATTATTTTGAGATTTCTGCTGGAGTTGACCAGATAATATGTAGTGATATTACTTATTTACAAGGAGAAACCAGACCTGATTATGGTGCTTACGGAACTTGGGAATCGATTTCAGGAACTCCTGTTATTGCAAACGCTATGGATGCTCATTCAGAAATAACTTTAATACAAGGTGCTTCAATAGTTTTAAGATGGACTGTCTATGAAAATGGTTGTAGTGATGATGATATAGTGGTTATACAGAATAAAGCTGTTACTGCAATAGCTTATCCTCAGGAAGTTTGTGAAAATTTTGCAACTTTGATAGCAGATGAACCAAGTTATAATATTTCAGGATACTGGACAAGTACAACTCCTGGCATTACTTTCAATCCTGCTGGTTCATTGTATAATACTCAGGTTTTAAATTTAAATCCTGGTTCTAACTTGTTTACATGGCATGTTTATAACAATTATTGCTCTACATCATCAAATGCAGTTAATGTTAAATATTTAATTCCTATAGCAAATGCTGGTGCAAATCAATCAATTTGCAATAACGAAATTCAATTAGATGCTAATAATCCTGTTCTGGGAAATGGCTACTGGAGTATTTTATCGGGATATGGAGAATTTGATAATGCTTCTCTTTACAATACATGGGTAAGAAATTTAGGATTTGGCGATAATATTTTTCAATGGAATGTTTTAGCAGGAAGTTGCCTTGCTCAATCGCAGGTAACTATAACATCTGCCGGTACTCAACTTGCTTTTATTAATACACCTAATAATACCGAAACCTGTGATGGAACTGTAATACTTAATGCTCTATCACCTGTTTCAGGAATAGGTTATTGGCAGCAAACAACAGGTTTGGGAACAGTTGGCACACCAACCGATAATTCAATATCATTTACAAATTTATCACTAGGCACAAATATTTTCAGATGGACAGTAATTGACGGTTCTTGTGTCGATTTGGAAGAAATCAGTATAATTAATAATCAAGTCGAAAGTAACGCAGGTGCAAATCAATCAGTTTGTTATACCGAAGTGCAATTACAGGCTAACAATCTTCTTCAAGGAAACGGTCACTTTAGTATTTTATCAGGATATGGCGAATTTGATGATGATTCCCTTTACAATACCTGGGTTAGATATTTAGCAAATGGCGATAATACATTTCAATGGAATGTTTCTAATGGAAGTTGTTTTGCTCAATCGCAAGTAACAATCACATCAACAGGTACTGAACTTGCTTTTATAGACACACCCGATAATACCGAAACCTGCGATGGAAATATAATTCTAAATGCTCAGGAACCCGTCTTTGGATATGGTTACTGGACACAAATTGCAGGTTCGGGAATTGTTGTTACACCAAGCGAAAATTCAATATCTTATTCTAATTTATCACTTGGTGCTAATATTTTCAGATGGTCAGTCAATGATGTTTCTTGTTCGTATTTTAAAGATGTTACAATTTTCAATAATCAGGTTGAAAGTAACCCCGGAATTAGTCAATCTGTTTGTAATAACGAAATTCAATTAGATGCAAATAATCCCGTTCAGGGAATTGGTTATTGGGGTATAATAAATGGATATGGCGAATTTGATAACAATTCAATTTATAATACTTGGGTTAGAAATATCAATACAGGAAGTAATACATACTATTGGTACATTCAAAATGGCTCATGTTCAGACTGGAAAGAAATTAATCTAATAAACAATAAAGTCGAAAGCTATGCCGGAATAAATCAATCAATTTGTAATAACGAAACTCAATTAGAAGCAAATTATCCAAATTACGGAAATGGCTATTGGAGTACTTTTTCAGGAAATGGAGAATTTGATGATGGTACTCTTTATAATACACAGGTTAGAAATTTAGGAGTTGGCGATAATGTTTTTCAATGGAATGTTGTAAAAGAAAATTGCATTGCACAATCTCAAGCAACTATCACATGGGATGGTACTCAACTTGCTTTAGTTAACACACCCGATAATACTGAAACCTGTGATGGAACTATTTTATTAGAAGCTCAAATACCTTTGACAGGTATGGGATTCTGGCAACAAATAACAGGTTTCGGAATGTTTAATATGATTTCAGAAAACTCAATTTCTGTCTCAAATTTATCTCAGGGTGTTAATACTTTTAGATGGATAGTTTCTGATGGTTCTTGTACTGATTTAGAAGAAATTACTATATACAACAATCAGGTTGAAAGTTATGTTGGAGCAAATCAATCTATTTGCAATAACGAAATTCAATTAGATGCAAATAATCCAAATTACGGAAATGGTTCTTGGAGTACTTTACAGGGATATGGAGAATTTGATAATTCCTTACTTTACAATACTTGGGTACGAAACTTAGGAGTTGGCGATAATATATTTCAATGGAATGTAGTTGAAGGAAGTTGTAGTGCTTCCAACGACATTATTATTACAAATAACGATTTTAATATTTCAGCAGGAATTGACCAAATTACTTTAAACGACTCAATTCAATTAAGTGCTCAAAATCCTTTCCCAGAAAATGGATACTGGACTATTTTACAAGGATATGGGGAATTTGATAATGAAAGTTTAAATAATACATGGATACGAAATTTAAGTCAGGGAGAAAATATTTTTCAATGGAACGTAACAAAAAATGGTTGTAATAGTTTTTCTCAGGTCATAATTATTTATGGTATCTATGCAGATGCTGGAGTTGATCAAAATTTGTGCTATGATAGCACTACTCTTGCCGCAAACGACCCTTCATTAATAGGTTGCACAGGCGTTTGGACAATTAGCACAGGTTCAGGAACTATTGTTAACCCCTTACTTAATGTTACTAATGTAAATGATTTAGGAAGTGGTGCAAACGTATTCACATGGACTGTTTCAAATGGAACATCAACTGCATTTGACGAAGTAATTATTAATAATAAAACAATTGAAGTTAATGCTGGAATTGGTGATAATTCTTTATGTGATTCTATTTTTGAATTAAATGCTATACCTGCAATGGTTGGAGTTGGCACATGGAATTTAGTAAATGGTTCTGGAAATATTGACAACAGTTTAGCTTACAGTACTTGGGTTAGGAATCTTGGTAGAGGAGTTAACACTATTAGATGGACAATTAGCGATGGTATTTGCAGTAATTTTGACGAAATTCAAATCAATAATGTAACTCCATCTCAGGCAATTGTCGAACAAGATAAAGAAGTTTGTGTTAATCAAACTGTTATAAGCGGTAATAATCCTGGCTTCGGAACAGGTCAATGGAGTATAATTTCTGGTGTAGGTACAATTCAAAATGCAAATAGTCTCTCAACATTGATTACAGGTTTGAGTATGGGTGTAAACCAATTCGTATGGACAATTACTGATACCCCTTCTGGTTGTAATACAAGAGATACTATTAGAATTACAAATAATTCGAATGTTTCTTTTGCAGGAATAAATAGAGAAATTTGTGTTGATTCTTTTAGACTTGAGGCTAATAATCCATCGCTAAATCAAGGATACTGGAGTGTATTACAAGGGTATGGTGAATTTGACAACAACCTAATTTTTAACACTAATGTAAGAAATTTAAACAATGGCGATAATACTTTCACATGGACCGTTACTAATAATGGGTGTTCGGCAGAAGCTCAAGTAACAATAACAAATTCAACGCCAACACAGGCAAATGCTGGCATTGACCAAATAACTTGTGATGGAACATCAACTTTAATTGGTAATACTCCTGATTTTGATGAAACAGGAAATTGGCTTCTTATTGGTGGAGGTGCAACAATTATAAATTCAAGTAATAACTCTACTCAAATTACAGGTTTGTCCTATGGTATTACTACTTTCTTATGGCAGATTGAACATGGAGCTTGTTTAAACGAAGATACAGTGATTATTACTAACAGTATAATAAGTGTATATGCTGGTGAAGATAAAGAAGTTTGTTCTGAGATTACGCAATTGAACGGAAATATTCCAAATATGGGAACAGGAAACTGGAATATTGTTGATGGTTCGGGAATATTCTCTTCTTCAACTTCAAATATTACAACCATTACTGGTTTAACTAAAGGAATAAATACTTTCAGTTGGACAATTAGTGATGGTATTTGTTCAGCTTTTGATGAGGTAACAATCACAAATTCATCACCATCACCTGCATTAATTTTAACAATTCCAAATTCAGAATCCTGTGATGGAAATATTAATCTTGAAGCGCAAATTCCGACTTTTGGTGTTGGAAGTTGGCAACAAATCAGCGGAAGCGGAATGATTGGAATTCAATCAACTGCATCAGTTTCGGTTTCAAATTTAATGTCAGGAAATAATCTTTTCAGATGGAATGTTCAGAATAATGCTTGTTCCGATTTTGCTGAAATTACTATTGTCAATAATCAGGTTGCAAGTAATGCAGGTCTAAATCAATCGCTCTGTCAGGATTTTACAAATTTAAATGCAATAAATCCGTTAACAGTATTTCCAAATCAGGGAACCGGTTCGTGGTCAACTTCAAATTCTGGTGTTTTAATTTTAAATACTTTGTTAAATACAACTTTAGTTTCAAATCTGGAAACAGGAAACAATCTATTTGACTGGACAGTTCAACTAGGTAATTGTCAGGCAACTTCAACTGTAACAATTTTCAGCAATCCGTTAACAATGAGTGCTAATGCAGGTTCTGATAAATATATCTGTCTAGATTCTACCTTCTTAGAAGGAAATAACCCATCACCTTACTCAGGTTTATGGACTTATGTAAGTGGATTTGGTTCAGGAAATATTGTTTCACCAAGTTTGAATAATTCCGAATTAACAAATATAAGTTTGGGTGAAAATAAACTTGTCTGGACAATTACTAATGGAATTTGCTTTTCAAGAGACACTATTCAAATAACTTACACTAATTTACCTGTAGTATATGCCGGTGCTAACACAACATTCTGGTCGAATGTTGCTCCAAGTCCGTTTGTTGGTTATCAGTTAAATGCAACTCCCGTAAGTTATCCGTTTGTAGGAACCTGGACATCAAACAATCAGAATGATATTTTTGAAAATCCAACCTTATATAACACATTAGCAAACAATTTACATCCGGGAATACACCATTTTACTTGGACAGTTTCGGCAGGTGAATGTCAGGCTTCGGAACAAGTGAATATTATGGCTCGAATTAACATAATAAATGCCGGAAATAAAGGAACATGGACATCAGCAGCAAGTTGGATACCTCAAATAATTCCTTCAATATATGACTCTGTTACGGTAACAAACGGAACTATTGATTTACTTGGAGATACAGGTTATGCCTATGTTATTGTTGTTAAAAATCTTGGAACTTTAAATGTAAAAGGAACTCTTCCTGATTCAGAGGCAGTTTTATATACAAATGATTTATTTGTTTTCCAAGAATTTAATAAAAATGGAAAAGGAAATTCAACGGTAAATATCAATTCAGGAGGAAGGGTAAATATTGAACAATCAATTGATAAATCAATTAGAGTAGGAAATGGTACTGTTAATGTAAATTCCGGTGGTAGAGTAAATATTGAACAAGGTATTGACAAAAGTGGAGGTAATCCTGTGCTCTCTGTTGCAAGTCAGATAATTATAAATCAAGATAATCCTAATCTAGCAGACCCAACAGCATTAGTTTTTGTTGGCGATAATGGAGTAGTTGAAATTCACAACAATCCAATACTTAAAACAAATGATAAATTGATTTTACAAAATGGAGGAAAATTCATAATTGATCAAGCTTCAGAATCATTAAATCCTGCTTTATCAGTTTATGGTGGTGGAAATGTAGTAGTTGAAAGTAATGGTTTATTCAAGTCAGGAACTACTTCAAATCTAAATGTTTCTGGAGGTAGAGTAAATATCGAACAATCTATCGACAGAGGTGTAAACGGTGCAGTTAATGTAAATTCCGGTGGTAGAGTAAATATCGAGCAGGGAATTGATAAAGTTGGGCTACCAAGTTATTTATCAGCACCACAAATCAATATTACAGATGGTACGGTTCAGGTAGGAAACCTTGATGGAGCAAATTCAACAAATTGCACTTTAAATAGTAGCTATATTTCTATAATTCAAAACAATCCGAATACAACAGGAGAACCAAACCTTATAATTGGTTCAGGTGGTATTATAGATTTTGTCGAAAACCCGGATTTGCCCACTACTACCTTTATAAATGTTGGCGACAGTGCATCTGTGACATTTTTATATAATGCTGTAATTGTTACAGATAATCCTGAGTTTATAGTTGTAACTATTGGAGAAGGTGGTTCATTAATTGATAGCACCGTTACCGGAAATGTTGTAACAGGAACAGTTGAAGTTGTAACGAATTTAGTAGAAGGAAATCAATACTTTTCGTCTCCTGTTTTGGGCTTAACTACTGAAAATTTCCTTTTAGGAGATATTTACAAATGGACTGAAACCCAACACAATTGGAATGCTTTAACAACCGGAGCAGAATTGAATTCTTTGCAAGGTTACAAAATTAATTATCCGATTTTAACAACCGATACTGTGTCAGGAATAGTTAATATTGAACCAATTAATGTAAATTTGACAAATTCCGATTTATTAACTCCAAACCTTTTTGGCTGGAATTTGGTGGGAAATCCATTTACATCTGCATTAGACTGGGAAGCAATGTCTTTATCAGGAATTGAAAACTCATTTTACAGATATAATCCCGAAACTCAGAATTATTCAGTTTATCAGCAAGGAGGATTTGCACTTAACGGTGGAAATCAGGTTATAAACATGTCCGAAGGCTTCTTTGTCAAGGTAAATCCTTCAATTACTTCAACTTCATTTGGATTTGGAAACGGAAAAGTTCACAATATTCAAGGATTACTTAAACTTAAAGAACCTCAACGTAAATTGAGTACTGAAAATATCCTGTTAACAGTCAGCAATACAACTTACTCTGACCAAACAGTGGTTGGATTTGAAACCGCTGCAACTTTAAACTTCGATAGCAATAAAGATATTTTCAAACTTTTAGCTGATGTGCCACAACTTTACACTAAAGGTTCGGAAAGCGAAAATCTGGCATTAAACATTTTTGATATTCAACCAGAAGATTATGTTGTAGTTCCAATGAATTTTAAATCACAAACCGGAGGAACATTTACAATTACAGCCGATAATAATATTTCATATAACAACTTGAAAATTACTTTGCTAGATTTATTAACCAATGTCGAAACAAATCTGGTAACAGATAATTCTTATGGTTTTCAATTCATTGCAAATTCAAACCAAGAACGTTTTGAACTGATTTTCGATTACAGAACAGTTAATGTTGAAGAGCTTAGTACCGATATTAAAAATCCTGTAATTTATACTTTTGATGATGTTCTTTATGTAAAAACTTTTGAAGAAGAAAAATACAAAATGGAAATTTTCAGCATTACCGGAACAAAAATTTATGAAACAAAATTTTTTGGCACAGGCATTAACAATTTCCAGATAAATGCAGCACAAGGATTTTATTTTGTAAAAGTAACATCCGAAAATTGCATTACAAATAAGAAAGTTTATATATATTAATATTTATACTAAACCGACAATAAAAACACTACTGCACCTTTGAGGTGTTTTCACCTCAAAGCGTAGAATATCAGGTGAAAACACCTGACACATGCATATTTTTATCGCTAAACTTGATGACGTTTTAGTATTAGGTTCTATTTAACCGTCAGACTTATCCTAAAGTCTGACGGTTTATTTTTTGTAGGATTAACAAATTTATACTAAATTGCTTGAATAATTTGGAGTTTATTTTAAACACGAAAGCACTAAGACACTAAATTAAAATACTTTGTGTCTCCGTGTCTTTGTGTTCAATTATAAATTATTTAAACATATTAGTATACAAAATTATTTCTGTTAAGATGTTATACGAAACCGCTATCAAAATGGTAAAAATAAAATGCATATTTCAGGTATTTTCATCTGAAATTAAGTATTTTGAAGTGAAAATACCTCAAAGATGCATTCACGTACTTGATAAAGGTTAGGTATTACATACTCCGGCATTCATTTTTCCATCTCCGGCACAGGCATTTCCATCTCCGGTATAGACTTCGCAGGCTCCGGTATAGACAAATCCATCTCCGGCATAAGTTTCGCAGTTTCGGGGATAGGCAAAACCATGTCCGGCAATCATTTCGCAGTCGTGGGAATACTCTTTGCGGACTCCGGCATAGGTAAAGTTGAAAATTTTGTGGATGCATATTGCTTTTTTGAGTATGTCGCCTTATTAATTTTTCGAATTTAAGCCGTAAATTAAAAATAATATATATTTTTGTGAATATTTGTAAAATTATATTCAAGTCCCTTAATAATATATTATTATCGAAATGGCAGAAAATATTACACAGATTTCGTGGGAGAATATTGCTGAAAGTATTACCGAAGGCAGATGTATTCTTTTTCTTGGACATCAGGCAACTGTAAACTACGGCAATCCCGACAGACTAAATTCTTTTTTCGAAGATATTGTAAACCAACATAAAAATGATGTTGATTCGTTTCATAAAGGTGATGGTTTACTGTTGTTTAAAAATGATGATGCGATTATTGATATTTCACGTAAAGTGCGAAACTTTTACAGCACCGATTTTACTTCGGCATTGACTGATAAGCTAGTGAAAATTCCATTTCATTCATATTTAATGCTTTCGCCGGATAGTACAATAAATGCTGCTTTGCAAAAATCCGGTTTTGCTTTTCAGCATAATTATTTTGATAAATTGAATCTCCGCGAAATTGAAAACAAACCAACTGCTGGTATTCCACTTGTTTACAATTTATTTGGAAGTACTGCAAATGCAAATTCAATGATTATTTCGCATGGTGATTTGTATGCCTTTATGAAACAGTTTTTTGGTGGGAAAAATTTTCCGAATACAATCAAAACAATGCTTAATCCAGAGAATACCGACCATATTGTGTTTCTGGGTGTTGATTTTGACAAATGGTATTTTCAACTGATTCTTAACTTTTTGGATTTAGATTATCGGCGTTACAAACGTTATGCAATGCTTCAGGAAAATACTGCGAATAATGATAAGGTTATATGGGAAAAACATTTTCGTATTAGTTTTGTTCCTAACGCAATTGATAGTTTTGTTGACAATATTTACAATATTTTCGAAAAGAACGGAAAACTACGGAAAGTAGCCGAAAATGCAGTTGCAAAAAAAGTAATTCTTCCAAATATTTTAAAACTTGTTACTTCAATGTTCGACAGCACTGCTCTTACAACTTTTTGTATGTGCTATTTTCCCGAAGTTCACGAGCAATTTACCGAAGAACAATCAAAATCAACACGTATCAACAAACTTTTGGAACATGCAAAACAAACCGAAAATTATACAATGCTTCTCGACCAGTGTAAAGACGAAAATGCAGTACAATATGAAAGATTTAAACCTTATTTTGAGTAAAAAGTAAATCTTAAATTTTAAATATTAAATATTAAATATTAAATAGTGAATAGTGAATATTAAATTTTAAATAGTAAATCAAATTTTAAATATAAAATATTGGTAATTAATTATAAATCATAAAACATAAAGTATGAATTCAGATAATATAATCAAAGATAAAAGTTTTTCATTTGCTGTGAGAATTGTAAAATTACATAAAGTTCTGAGAAGTAGGAAAGAATTTATTTTGTCTAAACAATTATTAAGGTCTGGAACTTCTATTGGAGCAAATGTTCGAGAAGCTTATAATGCAGAGAGCGATAAAGATTTTATCCATAAATTAGCAATTTCGCAAAAAGAAGCTGACGAATCATGTTAATGGCTGGAATTATTGAAAGCCACAGATTATATTACCGAAAAAGAATTCGAAAGTATTAACAACGATGCAGTTGAACTGCTCAAAATAATTAAAA
>Ga0316608_1000665_pt1 | contig 15176 bp, 22 predicted proteins | sample MIS2016152B_MG_FD_207673 | JGI IMG/M metagenome (GOLD analysis project Ga0316608, IMG submission 207673) | Microbial mat bacterial communities from Middle Island sinkhole, Lake Huron, Michigan, United States - MIS.2016.152B | ecosystem: Environmental > Aquatic > Freshwater > Lake > Sediment...
CTAATCCTGTCGGTAATTCAATAGTGTTATCAACAATTCCAGGTGGGGCTGAAATAACAGGTTATGGTACATTGTCAGCTAATGCAAATTTACAAAGTCTTTCATATAATTTGAATGTTGGTGATAAAGCTTATTTCAATTGTGGTGGTGTTAAAACTAATTTATTTGGAGGTAGTTTATCTGGTGGAATAGATAATAGATTGTTTTTACAACCTTTAGCGGTTATGAATACTGGTCAAACAAACAATAGATATGATGTTATATATTTGAATAAAAATTCTAATAATATTAATGTATTGAAAGGTGTAGAAACAACAGTGACTGATTCATTAAAACCAGCATTTAATTTTAATCAACAAGATACTATTATATTAGGATATTTTAAACATCAATTCTTATCTGCAACTACTACAATATCTTCTACATATTATCCTGTAACTATTACAAATAATACAACTAAATATAATGTACTTACATTAACAGGTTATACTGGTAGTAATTTTGTAGAATTAACATTTTTAAATAGTATAGGTTCTGTAACAGTTCCAACTAATGAATATGAAAGAATGAGATTAATAAAACATTTTGACGAATTAGATATTAATTTATCTCAAAATAAAGGTGTGATTATTAATAATACAACAGGTGAAAAAATATACATAACATCGGTTCAAACTATCGAACAAACTCCAACATCTAATGCTTTTATTAGAATGTATGTAAGTTCAACAGCAAATTTAATAAATTTAATAAATTCAAATAACGTATTGATTTATTTTATTGATGATGAATTTGTATTAATAGATACTTGTCAGGCTTTAACAACATCAACTTTACCAGTTTCGATTTCTAATAAAGGTGTTATTGGTTTATATTCTAATTTATATCAAAATTTTTACAATGGTGAAATAAATAGTAAGGATTATTTTTATATTAATAATGATGAATCTACTACTAAAATTTATTTGAAAATGTGGAAAGATACAAATTTGAATATTGAATTTTATGATGGTGTTGATTTTATTTCTCCTTATCAAATATCAAATTGGAATGGTTTATATACGAATATATTAAAAGTATATAGTAATAAATCATCTTATAAACAATCTATTGATATTGATAGTTATGTTGGTGTAGATTTACAACATGTTTTTGAAATTAAAATGGATAAAGTAAGATACGCTGAAGTTAAATTAGATACATTGTTAGAAACGTATTATGATGAAACTTTATATGAAATCGGTGGCGAATTAGAAGGAGCTTATCCTAAAAAATTGACAAGAGTTATAAGTGTAACAATTGACCCTAATAATACTAATTTGAAAGTTGTTAGAACATCTGAACCAATTAGATTAACAAGTTTAGGTAGTAGTAAATATCAAACTATGATGTATCCATCAATTGATACATATATTAGTCAATATAAAGGTTTATTATTAAAAGGTTTTAAAATTCATGTTGATTCATTACCAAATGGAACAGAGGAAAGACAAAATCAAATATTAAACATGGTTGGTAAAACTACAAATTTATTTGCAGCTATGACAGATAAAACTAAAATTTCTTGGAGATATTTAGTAGATACATTTGGATTAGGTTTAACAAATAATAGTAAATATCAATTAGTTGACATTTGTTCTAAAAAATTAAATTGTTTTGCTTTTATCAATATGCCAAGTGTTAGAATGTTTAAAAAATCTGCAAATCCATCATTTGTTACAGTAGATGGTAGTTTGAATACATTATTTATTAAACAAGGTGGTGATAGAGATAAAAATCCAAATTTCTTATACACTTATGCTAATGTAGAAGGTAGAAATCGTGGTGGATATTGTTTTCCTTACATCAAGGATATTTACAATGGTATTCCTAAAAATGTACCACCTGCTGCAACGGTTGCAAGAGAATATATGAGAAAATTTAATTCTACTTTTGCTGGTGTTAAACCGTGGACATTAGTGTTCGGTGTTGAACAAGGTTTAATAAGTGGATTAGCTGGTACTGAAATGGAATTTACTGAACAAGATTTGATAAACTTAAATACAATGGGTGCTAATATTATAAATTATAATGAAATTAGAAAAGTATTCTATATGCACACTGAAAATACTGCACAAGTATTCCCTTATAGTAGTTTATCAGATATTCATAGTATTGAAGTTTTAATCGAATTGGAAAATGAATTGTATGATATGTTATTATCTTATCAAGGTAAATTCAACACTCCTGAAATTAGAACTGAGATTAAAACAAAAGCTGACAAAATTTGTAAACGTTATTTTGAAGAAAGTGCTTTATATAATTATAAAAACACTTGTGATGTTACAAATAATACAGATGAAATTATAGATTTTAATATTGGAGTATTAACAACAGAAGTTGAATTAATAAAAGGTATGAAATCAATAGTAAATAAAATTATCATTCGTCAAAAAGGTGGAATTCAATCAAGCGGATTTGGTGGATAATTAACATAAAAAAAATAGAATTGTATCATTAGATACAATTCTATTTATTATAAAAATAATAAATATAAATTATGAAAATGAAATATGTTAAAGAGTTGAACGAAAGTTATAAAATGAATGAAAATTTGAATATTGATAATTTTACATTTAATACTAATATAACAAATATAAAACAAGTTAGTTTATTTGAAAGTGAGTATTGTGAATTGTTGATGAAATTGGATAAAAAATATTATGATGTAGATAATTTTGAAGTAGTTTCATGTGATATTAATATTCAACATCATATAGATTTTGATATAGATGATGACGGTATTCAAGGTATTGAATATGAAATTGATGATTTATATGGTGAAATTGTAGTTAGTGTTCCTAATTATAAAAATAATGAAAATGATGACTTTACAATATATTTGAATGATATTGAACATGATACAACAAATTTAAAAATAAATGAAAATGGTAAATATGTTATAGATGAAATCGAAATAGATTTTAAAGATAATGTATTAACATTAAAAAATAATTTTAACGAAGATTAAAATAAAAATAAAATAAATATAAAAATATATGTTACCATTTTTTACAAACATACAAGTAGCAAGAGATTTAAGTGAAACTGTTTACATTAATCTCTTTGAAGTGACAATGACTTTACCAAAGTTATTGCAAAAAAATTTTCCAAACGCAACACATATACTTTTGGAAAATTGTAAATCCGCACCAATGCCAACTTATCCAGCATTCCAATTGGCAACTCAAAAATTCAAATATAGTACAAGATTATTTGTACAAACACCTGAATCATCATCATTAGATACTTTATCATTTGATTTTGAGTTGAATCAAAATGTAAACAATCAATTAGAAGTGTGGGATATTTTGAAGAATTGGTATGATTTAGGTTGGAAACAATCTGATGGTACTCTACATTATAAACGTAATATGATTGGTGATATTGTCGTTAACCACCACGATAGAGAAGGTCATATTATTAGACGTGTTACATATTTTAATGTTATGTTAAAAAATGTAAGTGGAATGGAAAGTTTAAATTGGGGTGAAAGTGGAATTATGTCGATAAAAGCGGACTTTTGTTGCGATTACTGGGACGATTTTTACTTTAGTGCAAATTCGACAGCAGTATAAAAAAGGAGTATTTATATACTCCTTTTTTATTTATCAATAATTTCAAATTTAATATCAAAATTATATTCGATATATCTAAACATATATAATCTACACATATCGTAATTTTCATCAAAACTATAATTTAATTCTAATATATTACTACCATCTTTATAGTTTATTTCATTATATCCGATATAATCACCACAATTAAAATCATCTAAAAGAATATTAAATTTTTTAATAATTTTAACCGAACTACTGAAATCTATATTATACAATTTTATTTTTAATTTTTTCATAAATCTATCTCCTTATTTAAAATAGTATTTTCATAAACTAAAGCTCTTTTTTGATTGATAACATCTACTGAATAATTGTTTTTAATATATTCGTGTAAATTCATACCATGTTCAATTAAAGCGTTTTTATTATCCACATAATATTTCATTTTTTCATACCATCCACCTTTTTTGTTATCAATTGTAAAACCTTTTCTTTTACCATCTTTAATTCCATCTATATCATCAATTGTATAAGGTGCAAAATTGCTTACAATAGCTGGACATTTATAACAACCAGCTTCTAATATTTTTAATTGACTTTTACAATAGTTAAACATTTGAATTGAATCAAAACTACCTTCTTTGATACCATTTAAAGGTGCTAAAATAACATCAACATCCTTTAAATTATCACCATAAGTTGTGAATGGTTTAGTCCAACGTCTTTGATAAAATTCATTTTTAAAATCATCATTATAACCATAATTCATATCGTTATCAAAATTACTACTATTTGTTAAAAAATCCCTATATTTTAAACTATCAATATGTTTCCAATTGTCTGTAAATATATGTTCAAAATGTGTCCATTGACTACGCTGCGGATTATCTTTAGTCATACTACCATTTGGTAATCTCATTCTCAAATCATATCCTGCCATAATCATTTGACTATTACTAATGAAATTTTTATCAAATTTTTTAAAATCATCTTTCATCAGTCTTAAATCTGGTAGATGTGTAATACCACCACCCCAAAAAAATCTAACTTTTTCAGATGTAGATTTTTCCATACACCATTGACATTCATTGAAATTAATAGCATTTTCTAATACAAATGTATTTTTATTATATTTTTTCAATATTTCTGCAAATAATGGTGTAGTTGTAATGACAGCATCGGCATTTTTAAGATTTTTAACAACCATTTCCTCACCTTTATTCTCTTTCCATGATTTATAATTTATATGAGAATTATCCAATATAAAATAATCATCTATATCGTATATTAATTTGATATTATATTTTTTCAAATAAGCATAAAAAATATCCTCAAATTCCTTTTTTTGAAATCCGATATTTTTATTGTATATAATAGCATTAAATCTGCTAATATATCTTTCATCTAATAATGGTAGTGAATGGTCATTCAATAATCTAAATTCTACATTAAATTTACTTTTATCTAATGTGTAATGTGGCATGAGAAATCTAAAATATAAAACTCCACCATCTGTATCACTGTTTAAAACAAGAATGTTATACATAATTTATACGTTTATTTATTATTTATACTATATATTATATGAAATAGTTTTAAATTAAATATTAAATTATTAATATATAATAATAAAAAATTTATGAAAGTAATGTACAATAGTTTTATTAATGAAAGTAAAAAGAATAAGATATTTTTCACATCGGATACTCATTTTTCAAGTGAAAGAACATTAGAATTTTCTAAAAGATTGTTTGATAATGTAGATGATATGGATGATGAAATGATATTGAAATGGAATGGTGTGGTTAGAAATGATGATACTGTATATCATTTAGGTGATTTTGGTAATTATGAAATCATTAAAAAGTTAAATGGTAATGTCATTTTATTATGTGGAAATTACGAACATAAAGATGTTAAAGATAAATATAAAGATGAAAAGGAATTTGAAAATTATTTATTAAATTTAGGTTTTTCTCAGGTAATATTTGATAAAAATTATATACTGAAATTAAAACATGATGGTAGTAAATATGAATTCAATTTAATACATGAACCTGAAAATAAATCCGACGATTATTTTAATTTATTTGGACATATTCATCAATTACAAATGGTTAAAAAATATGGATTAAATGTTGGTAGTGATTGCCATAAATTTTATCCGATTGATGTTGATTGTGTTTTATTTTATAAAAATGCAATATCAAAACATTATGATGGTAATGTTTTTAATTAAAAAATAAATTATAAATATGATAACCTTATATGAAAATTATGTACAAACAATTAAAAATGATATAAATGATTTTATATTAGATGATATTATTGAAATAATTAGAGATGATATTAATTTTAATTATGATGATATATATCCAAATAATAATGATGATGATGATGGTGATGGTGATTTTATGTTTGAAACAAAAGAAAAGGCTTATGAATATGTGGAATATATTAAAGATTTATTTATATCATTAAACGATCCGATTGAAATTTATAGAAGTTTAAATGTAGATGATATAAAAGATATAGATTTAGAATATTTAGGAAATTGTTGGAGTTTTGAAAAACATTCTGCTTTAAATTTTGGAAGTAGAAATAATAATAATAATAATAATTATAATATTTCAGCAGAAATAGAAAAGAAATATGTAGATTGGAAACAAACAATATTAGCTTATATAAATTTTTCAGATACTCTAAGTGATGATGATGAAAATGAGATTTATATAGGTGATGAAAATTCACAATACATTAAAAATATAAAAATTGAAAAAATAAATTATAAAAAATGAAAACAACTTATGGTGGATATTTAATTTTTGAAAATTTACAATTAGCTGAAAGTAAATATTTCAAAACAAATTTATTAGATGCTAATGAAAAAGAAATAATATTAAATATAACAAATTCTGATAATTATACTAAAATTATTTGTGATTTAGCTTATTTTTATAAAACTCATCTTAATCGTGAGGTAAATGATATTGAAAATATTTTAAATATATTTTATAAATTACTGAAAGAATATAATAAAAATATATTTCCAATACAAGATTTCGATGTTTATAATAAAAAAGATATTAATATTTTAGATTTATACGATACGTTTGTTTATAGAGATAAAATGGTTGATAAATTAAATAATATATATCCCTCTATTGCAAAAAGAAATATGAAAGATTTTATAAAATCAACAATACCGATAGGATTATCTGCAAATGAAAGATATTTTAATGAATTTGATTATTTATCTAATTTTGTAGTTATGGTTGGTAATAAACCAGAAAAAATTAGAAATAAAATATACAATAAAATATTCCGCTCAAACTATACAATATCTGATATGTTAAATTTTACAGATGATAAAAAAAATTTATTAAGTGATAAGAGAATTACTGTTAAAGAAATTAAAAATATTGTAGATGAAAATGATTATGATTTATCTATTGTATATGATGAAAATAAAGTAGTGGTTGTTGAGGTTTCAGATATACTAGGTATTAAAGATATTGGGTTTAATTCACTTTGGTGTTTTACTTATGGTGACAATAATTATATAGATTGGAATTATTATAGTTATAATGGAATGGTATATGTAATATTCGATTTTAAGAAATCTCAAAATGATGAATATTTTATGTGTGTAGTTATTAAACCTATTGATGAGGAACATATTAATGAATATCCAGAAGTATATGACGTAGAAGAAGATGATAACAATTCGCCTATTTATAATATGTTGAATGAGCCTGTTGTTAATTATAAAGAATATTTAAAACGTGTTTTTAATGATGTTGATTATATAGAATTTATAAATTTTGGTTTATAAAATTTTTTTTATATAGAATATTATTTGTATATTTGCAATATAAAAATATAAAAATTATGGCTGATATTAAAAAATTAATATTCTTTGATACTGAGACAACTACTCAATATAAAGATATAAAAGAATTGGAAGCAAATAATCCAATTGGTTATAAATTATTTGTAAAACGATTTAATAATCGTGAAATGTTAAATAAAATTGGTGATGTTGATACTGCTTATATTCAAAAAGCTCCATTATTTGCAGAATATAATAAAGTTATATGTGTAAGTATTGGAATGTTCTCATCAAAAACAAATAAGTTTGTTATTAAAAGTTTTAAAGATGACAATGAAGAAAATCTAATTAGAGTTGTTCATGATATATTTGTAAACAATCTAAGTAGTCATTTCCAAGCTGGTTATGGTATTGCAGGATGTAATATTAAAGGTTTTGATATACCAGTTTTAAATAAGAAATTTTTAAAATATGGTTTAGAAATTCCTAAATGTTTTAAAACATTTAATATTAAACCTTGGGAGATGAATGTTTTCGATTTATTTGAAGCATGGAAATCTAATGGTATTGATTTAGCATCATTAGAAGAAATATGTGTTGATTTAGAAGTTGAAAATTCTAAAACTATATTAGAAGATAAAACTGTGTATGAATTATATCACATTGAAAATAATTTAGATTTAATATCAAAATATTGTGATGGTGATGTGTTTTCAACATATTTAGCTGCTGAAAAAATTTGTAATTTAATTTAATAATAAATAAAAAAGGTTGTAATTTCTTACAACCTTTTTTAATAAACAATATAAATTAAATTAAACTAAACTAATACTTCTGAATTTTGTAATTTTTTAACTTCCTCTTCTATTTTATTTTTTGGAATTGCACCATGTTTAACTGTTGTATTTCCATTGCTATCAATAAATAATAATGTTGGTACACTTCTTACTTGATATTTTGCGGCAATTTCATTTTCTTCTTCTATATCAATTTTGTAAAAATCTACATTAGTATAAGATTTTTGTAAATCTTCTAATGATATTGCAACATTTTTACATGGTTGACACCAACTTGCATATAGGTCTATTACCATTGCTTTTGATTGATTCTCAATTACGTTGTTGAATTCTACTGTGCTTAAATTTTTCATATAATCTGTATTTATTTTTATTTATTTTAATAACAATAATAAAATTGTAGTTGTTATTGCAACTGCTGAAGTTATTTTATAAATTCCATACCATTTATTTTTTTTATTTAATTCTGATATTTGTTTATCCTTACTAACTACCAATTCTTTATATTCATTTATTTTAGTATCTTGCAAAGTTGTCTTATTAGTTAATAAATCATTCTCATATTTTAACGATTTATTAAGAGAATCTTGATAGATAACAACTTCAAAAACTTCTTTTGTTAATTGGTATTGTTCAGAGTATAACATCATCGCAGCATAACTTGTACGCATTTGATTACTGTTTATTAATATTTTCGATTTGATAAGAGTATCATTTTTACAATCTTTTAAAAATGATGGAGTTTGACTATAAGATGTAGATATAAATAATAATAGTAGTATTATTATTGTACTGTATATTAATTTCATATTTATTGCTTTTTAATTTTATTAATAAAATTTATCATGTATTTATTGTCTAAATACTGAAAATTGTTTAAACTATTACCATATAATTTTAATATACTATCATTAGAATAATTTTCTAATTCTTTATATTTTTCTTCTATTCTAATAATAGTTTTTGGTAATTTTTCAATAGTAGCATTCACAATACTATCTAATTGTTTCGTAATGTCTTTTTGATTGGATATTTTAACATCAATACTATCAAGGAGAAGCGTTAAACTATCAATTTTGTGTAGAATTTTATTATTTATTTCATCATATTTACTACTGTTGTTGTTATTAAATAATAAATAACATAACATTAAAGTAGATAAAATGAATATTGTTAGAATTATATTTTTAGTCATAAGTTTTTCTTTTAATTATATATTTAATGTTTTTTTATCAAAACCGATATTTATTAAAAAATCTTATAAATATTTTTCAACAATTTTATATCTATTTATTGCATAGAGTTTTATATTGAAAAAATATTTATAAATATTTCTATAACGAATGATATTTTTATCATCCGCATATATTATTTTAGTTTGTTGTTTAGCTTTAAATATTTTCATATTTTATCTTATTTGAAATGAACGGTTTAACAGTGTTTACAATAATTCCACAATCGCCAATGATATTTTTATCTAATACTGACAATTCTCCAATATGATTAATTTTATTGTTTCTTCTTTTAATGATATGTAATGAAATTTCATTTAAAAATGTATTAATACCATTACTACTTTTCTTTTCTAAGTGATGATTAAAAGCCTTTTTAAAATTTTCATTATTAATATCGTATGATATTTCTAAATTTGTTGTTGCTGTAATTTTTGCTTTCATAATTGTTTTTAATAGGTTTATAATAATATTTCAAATGGTGATATATAATAATAATTTGGTAGATAATCTGCACAAGATACAGTTTTTTGTTGATAGTATATTTTAATATCCGTGTTATCTTTAGCGGTTAACCAATGGTATTTGATATTATTTTTATATTTTTCATCAAAAATTCGATATTCCTGACCTTTCTTAATACAAAGATTTTCTGCTATTATTTGAGTGTTATCAATTTCAATAAAAGCTCCATAATCTCCAATAACAATTCTTTTATATCCATTAGATATTAACAGTCCACTTTTAGAAAATATTTGAAAATTTTCATCTCCAAATATATCTAATTGTTTTGGTATATCTTCTAAATATTTTCATCTCCAAATATATCTAAATGTTTTGGTATATCTTCTAAATATTTTTTATGTGCAGATTCTGAAATGTGTTTTGGTAGCTTTTTATATTTATATTTTTCAGCTAATTCATCTTGTAATAACATGTTATAGTTCATTAAACACAATTTTATCAAGTATTGTTAAATTATTGTAATCTTGTTCGCAAACATATATTGTATTATCTATGTATTGTAAGAGAATGTCACCTTCTTCTTTATTGTGTTTTTCTTGCATTTCTTTAAATAAATGTTCTATAATATTATAATTTTTAACAATACTATCATCATTTGATAGTAATGATTCCTTTAAAGCAATATTAAAAAGATTTAGATTGTTTTTATATACTTCATAATCTACTTCATAAGTATATCTTAAATGATTATTTTTTACCGATAGATTTTCATCTATATCTTGATATATTTCATTTTTAGCAGCTTCTTTATTGAAATTACCATTATTAAACAATAATCTAACATAATATTTGTCAGTTGTTTTATAAAAAGTTACAACAGATTTAACAACTATATTTTTAAATACGCTAAAACTAAATCCAAAATTGTTATAATTTAAGCTTTCATTAATGAAACCATTTACTATATTTTTATTTTTAATAGCTGCATTTACTTGTTTGATATACAAATTTAGTACATCATCTTTTGTGAAATTAATTACATCCATAATTTTAACTTTTTAATAAATTATTTATTTGAAACATACCAAACTCGATTGTTTGTTTATCACCAATACTCTTTTTTAAATCATCGGAGATTTTAATTACATGATTATTATTTATTTTAACTAATTTAATAACAATATTCATCGGTTTCACACAACTAATATCACAGGTAAAATTAGTTCCGATACCATAGGATTTATTTATTTCATTTTTTCTATATTCAGAAATTTCTAATACTTTTTTAACATTTAATCCATCTGAATATACAATACTTTTATATTGTGGTTTTATTTTTAAACTATTATAATGATGTATCATCATATCTGTAAAAGCAAGTGGACAACCACTATCATGTCTTACACCATCAAATAGTTTAGAATATTTACTATTAAAATCTTTTAAAAATGCCAATGTTGTGAATGTATCTGTGAGTGCAATTCCTAAATCTCCATTATATGTTTTACTCCAAATTTCCATTGCATGATAATTTGCATGGATATAACCATTTAAAGCAGCAACTCCACTAACAAATTCGTGTGCATAAGTTCCAACTATTTTAGTATTATAAGCTAATCCTAATTCAACATTAGATGTTCCAATAAATTCATCATAAGATTCTTTTAATAATACATTGAAAACATTGTGATGATTTTCTCTACTAAAAGCTCTTCTTGTTCCGAAATCTGCATAATTTATACCATTATTTCTAAATATAACAGCTTTATTTGCAGTGTTGCTACTATCAAAATCATATACAACACCTGTCATTTTATAATATAATTCACAAATGTCAGCCATTAATGGAACTTCCCACAAAATTGTACGATACCAAAAACCTTTAATTTTAACTTTTAGATGTTTATTTTCATCTAAATAACATATAACCTCATTAGGGTCATAAGTATAATGTTCTAAAAAATCGAAATACCAATTCGGAAGATATGGACACTTTGCCATAAATTCCATTTTTCGGATTTTACTCATCTTTTTAGATGTGTAATTATTGATAATTTTTTTCAACTCGAAATCAAAATTATCTGGAAAATCAACACAACCTCTATCAAACAATTCGTATTCAACAACTGCTTGCGGAAAATTCACCAAAACAGCATATTGCATTGAGAATTTATATAAATCATTCCAAAGTAGTGAATTGTAATCAGCATTTTCTGCTGATGCTTGTAATTTTTTCATAAGTTAAATTGTATAATTATTATTAATATAATCTTCGTATTTAATAATGATAACATCGTTATCGTAGTATTTTGATTTATTATTTAGATTTAAAAATCTACAACCTTTATGCTCTTTAAACATGATTAATATATTTTCGATGTTATCTACATTCATTACATCACCAAATAATCCCTCACATTTAGTATATACAACATCTCCAATATTAATTAAATTCATAAGGATTGATATTAGGTAGAATAATAATTTTAATGTTTATATTTTCATGTATATAATTAGTTATAATTTTATCTACAACTAAAGTATCATCAACTTCCAATAATTCTGCTAATAATGGTAGATTATAAACAACTAAATTGTTATCTACATCTAATGTGATGATGAAATCATTTATGTAATGATATTTTATTATACCTTTATCATCTTTTGATTGAGATGTTATCTCAAATATTGATTCTATTTTCATAATGAATAATTATTAATTGTTAAATTATATTGCAAAGTTATTGATTAATTATGATATAAAAAAATATTTTATAAATTATTTTTAACTCCAATATATAAAGCATTATTAATTAGATTGTAATAGTTTAAATCTACATCAATGAAATTAAATAATGGAAATTGTAATTCCTCATCATAAGTATATGTTGCAACAGTTTTACCAAACGCATCTATTTTATCATTATGAATTATAGCTGTATCATAATGTAAATATACTAATACTTTTAAATGTTCTATAATAAATCCAATACTTTTGTATGGATATTTAGATTTTTGATATTTGTATAAATCTTTTCTATTTAAGAAATATACGTAATCGTTTTCATTTTGAAAACATTCTGGAACTGTTAAATTGTTTTTCATAATTTTTATATGTTTTAAAATATAGCACAAATTTAAAACAAAAAATCCAAATAAAAAAAATTATTTGGATTTATTTTTTAATAATCTTTTAAAACCTGAGATTCTATTTTATCAATATTAGCAAATATATTTTTAACAATATCATCATCATCTCTTATTTCATCAAAGAATACCAACATCTTCATTTTCACATCAAATTTTAAATAATGTTGTAGATTGAGTATATCTTCCAATTTAAAATCGTTATCGTATCTTGGAAAGAAATAAACATCTCTACCTTTAGATAAAATATTATTCACTTTAGCAAATATTATTGTATTAAAATAATCCAAATCTTTAGGATATTCTATTTCATTTTCTTCCATTTCTTGACTAATGTCAATAATATTTTTTTTCTTTATTTTATTAATCTTAGAATATTTAATAAATTTTTGCATCGTTTTACAATAGATTATAACTATGTTCATAATAATATTAATTTTTTTATTATATATTTTACATATTAGTTTTCAATTAATAAATTATAAATAATAATAATTTATATATACAATAAATAATAACCAATTAAATATTATGGCTGTATATACCGATTATGATAAGTTTGTAGAATTTAAAACTAAAACAGATAAAGATGAATTTTTTTATCCTAAATATGATTTACTTAAAGAAGATTTGAATAAATTAGATGTTGTACAAGGATTTCAAATGGATAAAACTATTAAATTTAATCAATCATTAATGATTAAAGCGATAAAATATGGTATGATATTGAAAATTAGATATAGAGGTGATAAAGATGTTAGTGTCAATGGTAGTGAAAGAAGTATATATCCATTAGTATTAGGTGTAAATAAAAACACAGGTAATATGCTTATAAGAGGATTTCATTTAGATGGTTGGAGTGTAAATGAAGGTAGATATACTGAAAAAGTATGGAGATTATTTAAAGTATCTAATATTATTAATATGAGTTTTACTGGTAATTTTTTTAGATTACCACCTAATGGTTATAAATCTAATGATAGGATTATGACTGAAAAAATTATAACAAAAGCAGATTTTAATGAAATAAGAAAAAATCAAACAGCTTTAATACAAGCTGGTAAAATTGAAAGTGAAAATGCAACACAAATTAATAAAGATAACAAAGGATTTCCATCTATTATAGTTGAAAATACTAATACTGTATTAGATTTAATGAATCCTAATTCATCTACAACATTTTCACAATATAGCAATAAATTAAAAGATTTAAAACTAACATTTTTGAAAAGTGTTTTTGGAAATGATTATATTGTGGTATTTGGTGTTATGGGTGCTGAGAATAAAAATGTAAATTTATATCTTGATAAAAATAAACTATTAGCAACTTATAGAGTACTTAAAAGTATAACAGGTGATAAAGTTGTTTATAATAGACAAATTGCAGGTAGAAAAGAGTTTAATATTTATAATTTTAAAGAAAAACTGAATTAAAAATTTTAATATATAAAAATAAATCTTATATTATGAGTGAAAAAAATGTAAAAAAAGAAGATATAAAAGAGATTGTTGAAAATACTATTGACAACAATACAATTACTATTGAAAATGAAACAACTGAACAACAAAATAATCGAAATAAAAAGATTAAAAAAGATGAAAACAAATCTGTTGATGTAAAAGAAGTTAAAGAGATTAAAGTTGTTGAAAAGGTAGTAGAAAAAGTAGAAGTAAATAACAATAATACACCAACGATAGAATTTAATGATAGATTATATAAAAGATTAATTATGGAAAATCCGAATTATTTAATATACGATAAAAATGTTTTAGTATATGATAGTAATTCAAATAAAAATCCTATCGTATTTGATAAAGAATATTATACTATATTTAATAAAAAGTATAATTATATGAATATGAGATTTAAAATTAAAAAATAAATGATAAAGAAATGACAAATAATTTTCACGATTTAAATACGTTTAAAAGTTTAAGATATAGTGAATTTTCAGTTGAAAATCAAATAGAATTTACGAATGAAAGAATATTAGAAAGTTTAGATTTTTCTAATAAAACAGGTTTTAGTGAATCTTTAGTAGGTCGTGCAATTAATGGTATCTTTTCGATGCTTGGTAAAAATTTAAACAAAGGTACGTTG
>Ga0316608_1000666_pt1 | contig 15170 bp, 9 predicted proteins | sample MIS2016152B_MG_FD_207673 | JGI IMG/M metagenome (GOLD analysis project Ga0316608, IMG submission 207673) | Microbial mat bacterial communities from Middle Island sinkhole, Lake Huron, Michigan, United States - MIS.2016.152B | ecosystem: Environmental > Aquatic > Freshwater > Lake > Sediment...
AATTAGCTTTGACAAATGATATAAAACAAAAAAGCCGATAATTTCTTATCAGCTTTTGTACCCGGGGCCGGGATCGAACCGGCACGAACCTTACAGCTCACAGGATTTTAAGTCCTGCGCGTCTACCAATTCCGCCACCTGGGCAACTTAAATATTTTTTTTCAGAATTTCAATGAGCGAGAGACGAGACTCGAACTCGCGACCCTAACCTTGGCAAGGTTATGCTCTACCAACTGAGCTACTCTCGCAATTGCGGTGCAAAGATAAATATATTTTTTTTACTACCAAAAAAAGATAAAAAAAAATTACAAAAAAGTCTATTATTTTATGTTTAAAAATTCATCTCGAAACTAAGATGCAAATATACAATTGTTTATTTCTTTTTATGATAAAAAACATTTACTGAATTGCTTTTCTAGCTTTCAAAATATATTTTGCTTCGTCGAGCGGACTAATTCCAATATAAGGTCTTGATATTCCAAATTCTTCAGCACAAAGCTCATATCCTGCAAATTTGGTGGATATTTTTGCCTTTCCTCCTGAAATAGAACTTAATTGAATAGAGTAATCTGCTGATGTAGAAATTGGTAATATGCCTGATAACTCAAAATTTTCTTCATCTAATATTGGACTCTCAAAAGTTCCTCGCATTTTAGTTATATCGCTGGTAATTGTACCAAGTAATTTCTCAGGAGCTTTAATTTTGAAAGCAATAACAGGTTCTAAAAAATCTGTATCACAATTTACAAGTCCATTCATAATTCCCATTGGAGTTGCTATCGAAAAATCACCTGGGCGGGTGTGTAAATTATGGTCTTCTCCATCAACCAATGTAATTTTTATATCGGTAACTTCCCAACCTTTAATACCTTGTTTTAATGCACTTTGAATAGTTCGTTCAACTTCATTCTGATATTTTTGAAGTATTTTGTTTACATTTACTTCAGATTTATACTCAACACCTGAACCTCTTTTTGCGGGTTCAATTTTAAATTTCATAATTGCCCAACATGGTTTTGGCATCCAGTATCTTACAAAACCTTCGCCTTCTTTTTTTGGTGTTTCTTTGTAAATAACAGTAGGATTTTCAAATTTTACTGATAGGTTAAATCTATCAATTAATATACGTTCAAGAATTTCTAACTGAATTTTACCTGTAATTTTTATATTTAGTTCATGATTATCTTTGTTGTACAAAAAATCAAGCGATGGGTCTTCTACCGATAATTCGGCAAGAGCATCAACTAAAGAAGAAAAATCTACTGAATTTAACGGTAATACTTTTACTAAAAGCAATGGATTTCCAATTGTAATATTTTTTTTAATATTTGTATTATTTCCCAGAATATCACCAACATTAATATTTTGAATTCCTGTAATAGCCACAATATTTCCTGCAATTCCTTCAGATAAATCAGTAAATTTGTTTGAAGAATAACCTTTAAGCTGAGCTATTTTTTGTTCAATTTTAGAAGTGTTGTTAAAAAATGTATCACGGGCTTTAATTTGTCCACTAAATATTCTAATACCAGCTACTTTACCTAGTTTTTTATCGTGGTCAATTCTAAAAACGAGAGCAGAGAATTCTTCGTTTTCAATTAATTTTGAATATGGAGCATAAAGTGTCAGAAAATCAAGTAATTCGTCAATGCCGGTTTGATTTTTTGCAGAACCTGAAAGAACAGGTATTAATTTTGATTTTTCTATCATAACTTTCAAACTTTCTGATAATTCCAAAAATGAAATTTCCTTTTCTGATAAAAATTTTTCTAAAATATTTTCATCAAATTCTGCAAATTTTTCAATTATTTCAATATCTTGATATTCATTTGAAAATAAATTTGTAAGTTTATTCAAATGGGTTGCTTCATTTTCTACCTTAAAAAATGAGCATGAATTTTTAGTTAATTCTTTTTTAATTTCTTTCAAAACTAATTCTGTATCAGAACCAGTTCTATCAATTTTGTTTATAAAAATAAATGTTGGAATTGATAATTCGGAAAGTGTATCGAAAATATTTTTTGTATGCGACTGAATACCTTCAACAGCTGAAATAATTAAAACTGCACAATCAAGAATTCTTAAAACCTTATCAATTTCTGATGAAAAATCAACATGCCCGGGAGTATCAATTATATTTATTTGAGTATTATTCCAGATACACGAAGTTACGGCTGTTTTCACCGAAATACCTCGCTCTTTTTCAACTGTCATAAAATCAGTTTGACATGTACCAGAATCAACGCTTCCTTTATGTTTGATAACACCTGTCCTAAATAAAATATTTTCAGTTAATGATGTTTTTCCTGCATCTGCATGAGCTAAAATTCCAATATTAAGTATTTTATTTTTAGACATTTAAACTAAATATTTATTTCTGTAAATCATAAATTTAAAAATTATTTTCTTCAAAAATAAATAAAAAAAGCACTATTAAAAATATTTAGTAGTGCTTTAGGGATACAAAACGTACTTCTTAAATGAAAAAATTGTGATTATCAACTATTATAATTTCAAATTTCTCTGAAATTGTATTTAATTAGGGGTATTAAATAAAATGATTAACCAAAATCTACATTATGGAAACACAAAGTTATTACAATTATTTGATGTTTCAATTAGTGCAAATACACATTTAAATGTCGGAAAATACTCAAAAAAATATTAAAGTTTAACTAATTTATTTTTAACAGCATATAATACAAGAGAAATTGAATTTTTTGAATTTGTTTTTTCTAACAAATTAGCTCTATGACGTTCAACAGTACGTGGATGAATAAATAATTTTTCACCTATTTCCTGATTTGTCATGCCTTTGCAAATATAATTTAGTACTTCTAATTCTCTGTCGCTAATATCTAATTCTTTTTTTTGATTTATTGAATGTACTTTCCCTGCAACATTTTGCAATAACTGTTGAGAAAAATAGCTTTCTCCATTAATAGCTTTTTGAATCCCAATTTCGAGTTCGCTTAAATCCGAATTTTTAATAATAAATCCAATAACTCCGGCTTCAACCATCATGTTATAATTTTCGTAATCGTCAGAAGATGAAAGTGCTATAATTTTCAAATCGGGATACAAATTAAGTGCTTTTTTTGTTGCTGAAATTCCGTCTAATTTTGGCATATTTATATCTATGAGCACAATATCAGGTACTATTTTTTCGAGAAAATTTAACAATTCAAGTCCATTTGATGCTTCACCAATTATCTCAATATTTTCGATTTCATTTAAAATCAATAAAAGACCTTTTCTGAACAAATTATGGTCATCGACTATTAGAATTGTAAACTTTTTCATTTTAAATTTATTAACAAAATAAGCACATATTTATTAATAAAAACTGATTTTGTAATTTCATGTAAATCTATTGTTAATACGAATCAAGGGTTAAAAATTAATACTCATAACTGTCATGCTAAAAGCATCTTGTGATTTGAAATGAGCAATTTATATTTGTAAATATGAAAAACATAAAGCATTATTTTTTTCAGATTTACAGTTTTGAGTTCCTCTCAAATTCCCACGAGTTCGTTCTACGATGACATACACAGATTTATTTTCATTTATAAACTTCAACCCTTAATTCGCATTGTAAATATAAAACTATAATTAGATATATATTAAATACATAATTTAAAGATAATTAAGATTTTAATAATTTAAAAACATCATTTTAATACGATAATTTTATCAATATTTCGTGAACTTTTTCAATTTATTGAAATATTATTATTTATAAATATTATCATAATTACTTTGAATACATAATTTTGCATTCAATGTGTACTTTATGGTTTTAAATTTAATAAAAATATTGTTATTGATTTATAATCAATATTTTGCTTTTTTCAATATTATTTGAATTCTTTAATTTAATAATATATATACCTGATTTTAAATTTGTTTGTATTAAATATTTTTCTGAATTCATAATTAATTTATCTTCAAAAATATTTTTGCCTAGCAAATCAAATATTGCTATAAAATAGTTATCAGTATTACTGTAGTCTGAAACAGAAATTTCAAAATTTTCGCTTGCCGGATTTGGAAAAATCTCAAAATTAAATGAATTATCTCTATTAACATCTGTTATTTGTGAAGGATAAGATGAATTGATAATATATGGAATTTCATACATTATTTTTATACCACCGTTATCCCAATTTGTACCTTCTGCTTCATTAATAAATGCTGTAACTTCAAGTAATAGTTCGGTATAGTATGTATCTAATGCTGTGTAATTGAAAACAAAATCGTGCAAAGGGTAAACTATAATTGAGTTTGCCGGAATAGGATTTTTATTATAATGTGTTGTATCATAAACAATTTCGGTTGCACCTTGAATATTGTTCCAAATACTTATATTTGAAGATTTAGATAATAATTTTCCGAAAGTTTCGAAGATTTCCGAACTACTTGTATTTGACAGATTTATTTTAAGTTCTGCAATTTCACCGGGTTCAATAGTTTTATTGTTATTTCCGTAGCTGTCAGGGATATTATCATCATCTAATTTTGGATACATTCCTTTGGTTAACAATGGAATTGAAAATTTACATATCCAAGGTAAATCTAAAACATTTCCATCTGTAATGTTCAATTCAAAATTATAATCTGCTTTTGAAGGTACTGTTTCTGAAACAGTTATTTCAATTTCTTCGTCAGACCATGTAAATTCTCCAGCATTTACCGAAGGAAAATTTATACTACTATTTGTAATTGTAATATATTGACTAGTAGTTGTTAATTCTGCAGAAAGAGCAGAAAGTGTTTCTGTATAATCATTTGACAATCTAATTCTGAATTTGAATTTTTTCCCGGGACTAAAATAATTTTCAGGATTATCTTCGGTTGGTGTAATATTTTCGTAACATTCAATTCTATCGTAAGTTACAGGTTTGTTTTTTATTATGAAAGGAATTGTATGCTGAACAAAATTGTTGCTGTTTCTTAAACTTGTTAATTTTATTATACATTCGGTTGAAGGAGTTTCAGGTGTTGTCCATGCAAATGATTGTGTATAAGCAGGAATACTATCTTCTAAAGTTTCCCAACTTACACCATTATCAGACGAAAATTCTATTTTTAAATCAGCATAAAACTCGCTAGACCATGTAATTATAATATCTGAATTTTCAATAACCTCAGTTCCGTTTTGTGGATTAATAATTGTTAAAACAGGATTATATTCGACCATATTAATTGATTGAATATTAACAGGAGTTATAGGTTCATCATTGCCGTTTACAGCAACTTTTCCAATGTCGTGAATTACATTTACGCCTTCGATTGCTCTACCATAAACTGCGTAATTATTATCAAGAAAATTTTGTGCACCAATTGTGAAATAATATTGAGAACCTGCACTGTTTGGTTCATTTGCTCGTGCCATTGCTAAAATTCCGCTGGTATTATGTCTGAGTGCTTGACTAATTTCCAAATTAATAGACCACTCAGGTCCACCGGTTCCATTTCCAAGAGGGTCGCCATCTTGAATTACAAAATTATCAACAACTCTATGAAATTTCAAATTATCGTAAAATCCTCTTTCAACCAAGTTTATAAAATTCTGAACAGTCATTGGAGCATAATCGCCTCTTAGTTCTGAAGTTATAACTCCCATATCTGTAGTCCATTGAGCATAAAAAATCTGATGCTCTAAAATCGAAAAATAAGTGTCGGTCTGGTCTGTGTACAAAGTTGGATTTAATACATCTGAAATTTTAATTAAACATTCATTAGATACTAAATCAGCCGTTTGCCAGTTATAAAAACCTGATGAAGCAGGATAATTATCGACAATAGTAGTCCAACTAACACCGGCATTACTCGAAAACTCAATTTTAATATTTGCAACATTAGTTTGAGTCCATTCAATATTATGAGGAACTTCCAGATTTCGCATCCAATGCTCTCCACCTGTTGGAAATGTTAAAGTTAAGCTCTGAGCGTTCATCGTAAAAATAATCAGAAGACCAAAAAAACCTGTTAAAATAATTTTTTTCATAATTTTTAATTTTCAGTTTTAATTATGGTTTAATAAAAATGTTAATTTTGTAAAAATAAAAAAAAATAACCAATTATGTTTAAAGATTTGATATTAAAAAACAGAAGCTACAGACGTTTTTATCAAGACATTAAAATTGAGGGAAATGAATTGCTTGAATTAGTTGATTTTGCAAGATTATCGCCATCTCCCAAAAATAAACAGATTTTGAAATTTATGATTGCAAACACAGATAATGTTAATTCAAAGATATTTGAAAATCTTGCTTGGGCTGGATATTTAAAAGAATGGGATGGTCCGGTTATTGGTGAAAGACCATCAGCATATATCATAATTCTTGCAGACAAAAAATTATCTACCTCGTTAGAAGCTGATTATACAAACACAGCTTATGGAATTGCTTGTCAAAGTATTTTGCTTGGTGCAGTCGAAAAAGGTTTTGGAGGTTGTATTATTGGAGCAATTAAAAAAAATAATTTGCGGAATATATTAAATATCAACGAAAGTTTTGAAATTCTTTGCGTTATAGCTCTCGGAAAACCAAAAGAAGAAATTGTTATTTATGATATTGATGAAAATGAAGATATTAAATACTGGAGAGATGAAAATCAAATTCATCATGTACCTAAAAGAAGAATGAAAGATATTAGTTTTATAATTTCGGAAAAGAGTTAAATACCACAATATTTATTAATCTGAAAAATGGAAAATTTTAAACCAAATTACGAAGAATTAGCAAGTCAAGTAAATCTTTTACAAATTGAAGTTGAAAAACTAAATAAACAATTAGGTATTTTCAAAGCATTTGCTGATTATAGTTATGATTTTGAGGTATTAATGTTGCCATCAGGAAATTTTCTTTATGTTTCGCCTTCATGTAAAATGTTAACAGGTTATGAAGATAAAGAATTTTTCGAAAATTCAAAATTGCTGGAACAGATTGTATTTCTTGAAGATAAAGAAAAATATTTATATAATTTCAGAAAAATAATAAATTTTGAAGACGAAATAAATTTTGAGTTCAGATTATTAACTAAAGATGGAAAGTTAAAATGGGTTGAACAATGTTGTGGAAAAACATATAATAAGGAAAATAATTTTATAGGCTATCGTGCAAGTTACAGAGATATCTCAAAAAGGAAAGAAGCTGAGACTGAGTTAAACAATACCAATAAATTATTAAACGAAGAACGACAACTGTTTTCTCATGGTAATATAGCCATATTTAAATGGCGAAACGACACAAATTTATCGGTTGAATATGTTTCGGAAAATATTGAAGAAATACTTGGTTATAGTGTTGACGAAATTAAATCTACGGAATTCATTTTTAAAAACATAATTCATAAATCAGATTTAATAACTTTTACAGACGAAATTAATTATAATATCAGTTGTAAGCACAACAGATTTCAGCATAATCCATTCAGGCTTATTTGTAAAAGCGGAAAAATAATATGGGTTTCAAATTTTACAATAATAAATAGAAATAAATATGGAAATATAGTTAATTTTTTGGGCTATATTGCTGATATAACAAAACTTGTAGAGTCTGAATATGCACTTAAATCAAGTAAATCGCAAATTTCGGCAATTTTGCACGCTTTGCCCGATATGATGTTTATCCAAAACAATAAAGGCGTTTACATTGATTATTACGCACCTCAGCCCGAAAAATTATACACCACTCCCGAATTTTTTATAGGTAAAAACATGACTGAAGTTTTACCTTTAGAATTAGTACAAAACTTGCAACAAATTTTTGAAAAAGCAATAAAAACTCAAAATGTACAAAAACATGAATATTCAATACAATTACAAACAGGTTTAGAATATTTTGAATGTAGGGTAATATCTTTTGAAGAAGATAAAATTTTAAGTATTATCCGAAATATAACAAAACGTAAACAAGCTGAAATTGCCTTGAAAGAAAGTGAAGAACGCTACAAAAAAATTACTGCAACTTTAACAGATTATCTCTACACTGTTAAAGTTGAAAACGGGATAGTTACAGAAACAATCCATAACGAAGCCTGCCTTAAAATAACCGGATATTCTCCACAGGAATTTTTATCTAATAAATATTTGTGGATAAATATGGTTTTACCCGAAAAAAGACAGCTTGTTACCGAACGTTTTGAGAAAATACTTAAAGCTGAAGTTTTTCCGCCTATCGAACACAGGATTATTTGTAAAAATGGTGAAATTAAATGGGTTAGTGATACTGTAATTCCAAAATATAATTCAAATGGAGAATTGATTTCTTATGATGGAATTATAACTGATATTACCGAGCGAAAAATGGCTGAACATGCTTTGAAAGAAAGTGAAGAAAAATTCAGAATGATGGTTATGAACAACCCCGACCTCACAATTTTTCAGGACGAACTTGGGAAAACAATTTACATTAATCAACAAGCAATGAAAGTTTTAGGACATAAACCCGAAACATTCTTAGGAACATCATTTCCTGACTTTATACATCAACAAGATTCCGAAAACTTATTTAAAATATTAGAAGAAGTAAAAAACGGCAAAAGCATTGAAAATTACGAATATCGCATTTTTACCGAAAAAGGCGAAACTAATTACTTGTCACACAATGCTAAACCGGTTATTGTTAATAATAAATTTCTGGGTGTTGTAAGCAGTATCAGAAATATAACCGAACAAAAAAAATTTGAAGTAGCATTAAAAGAAAGCGAAGAATGGTATAAATCGTTAAATGAAGTTAAGGACAAATTTTTCTCAATAATTGCTCACGATTTAACAGGTCCATATAGTAATGTTCTGAGATTATTAAGTTTACTTCAAAAAAATTTGAATAAATATCCGTTAAGTAAAATCGAACAATTTGTAAATAATATTTACCTTTCTACCGAAAATGCTTTTTTACTTTTGCAAAGCCTTTTGTTATGGGCAAAATCGCAAAGAGGACTTTTACCATTTAATCCAGAGGAAATTAACCTCAAAGAACTTTTTAAATTTAAAATTGATTTTTTTAAAGAATCTGCAAATCAGAAAAAAATCAAAATCCAAAGCGATATACCAGAAAATATGATTGTTATAGCTGACAGCAATATGCTAAAACTAATTTTGCAAAATTTAATAAGTAATGCAATAAAATTTACAAACGAAAATGGAATAATTAAGTTGCAGGCAATTGAAACATCAGATAATGTGTTAATTAGTATAGTTGATAATGGAATTGGAATGGATTCTGATACACTTGATAAATTGTTTAAATTAGATTCTAATTTAACTACAACCGGAACAGCAGGTGAACAAGGAACAGGTTTAGGTTTAATACTTTGCAAAGAATTTGTAGATAAACATAGCGGACAGATTACAGCCAAAAGTCAATTAGGAAATGGAAGCGAATTTTCGTTTATACTACCAAAATTCAGAAATTTGGAATAATAATATTGATGAAAAAATTATAGCTTTTTCAAGAATTCAATTAAACTTTCATCAGTTTCCATTTCAAGTTTCTTGCGTAATCTATAACGCTTAGTATTAACACTTGCCGGAGAAATATTCATTGTACTGGCAATTTCTTTTGACGATAAATTCATCATCAGCAAAGCCAATAACTTTTTTTCGCCTTTTGTTAAATCAGGATATTTTAAATCGAGTTTATGAAAAAAAGAATGATGAACTTCTTCAACATGAAGTTGAAATTTTTCTCGGTCGCTATCAATTTGTAATGTCTGATTTATTGATAAATACAAATCTTTAACTTTTTCGCCCTGAAATTTGTCTTTAATTGATTTTATTTCAAGTTTTAATTTTTCAAGAAATTCATTTTTTTCGGTAATATGCAAAGCAAAATTCATTAATTCTTTACTTTTAAACTCAAGTTCATTTTTCAAGTTTTCACTTTCAAGTTTTGAGTTTTTTAGTTCAGCTTCAACTAGTTCTCTTTTTGTTTTTTCAACTTCGGCTTGTTTTTCTTTCAGAAGTTTTTCTTGTTCGTAAATTTCGTTTTTTTGTTGTAACGATTTGTTTTTAAGTCGAAGAAAATAAAAAACTAAAACCGAAATTGCAATAAGTACAAATATTACTAAAAATAGAAATCTGCTTTGTGATTTATGTATTTGAGTTTCTTTATTTTGAACATCAATTGTTACTTTAAGCATTTGGTTTTCGAGTTCTTGTTTTTCAATTTCGTGTTTTGTCTGAATTTCTGCCATTTCGGTTAATTTACCTTCGTTTAAAAGAGTATCGCCATAAGCAATAAATTGTTCTAAGTACTTCAGCGATAAAGCATCTTGATTAAGAAGTTTATATGTTTTATACAAACTTTCGCTACTTAATTTTGCAATATTATTAAATTTATATGTTGTCGAAATTTTGTATGCAATTGAAGCATTTTCTTCGGCTTGTTTTAAACGGTTCAATTCTCTGTAACAATTTGAACTACTCATTAAAGTCCATGAAATTCCTTCGTTATGAGATATTTCAGTAAAAAGAATATTTGCTTTTAAAATATATTCCAACGCAAGATTATAGTTTTGCAATTTAATGTAAGCATCACCTATACTGCTTGTGTAAATTGCTATACTTGCTTTATTATCTGTACCTTTGGCAACATCTAATGCTTTTTTATGAAATTCCAGCGAAAGACTATCCATATCTTTTTGTGCATAAGCATATCCAATCCAACTATAAATTTTAGCAATACGCAGAGAATCTGAAATTTCTGAAGCATTAGAAATGGCTTTTTCATAATATTCCAATGATTTTTCTGGATTATTGCTGAAATAATATATACGTCCCAAGTCAAGATAAATATCTGAAATATAATTCTTTGAATTTTGATTCTCAAGAATTTTTAATGCTTCAAAATTATATTTCATTGATTTGGCATACTTGTCTTGTTTGTAAAACATTTTTGCCATCAGATAAAATGTATTTCCCATACTTAGTGAATCGTATATAATATTTTCAATTTCAATAATATCATTGTAAATAATTAATGCACTATCGTATTTATAATTATCGGCATAAAACTTTGCAATTTTGGTTAATACATTTATTTTAAAAGTATTATCATCAATATTTTTAAGTAAATCAATTGTTTTATTTGCATATTCAAAACCTGAATTTGAATTATTGGTTTTATAATTTTCAATCTGTAAAATTAAATTATTAATTTCATTTGTATCAATATTTTGGGAAAATATATTGCTAGTAATTATTAATAAAAAAATTAGTTGGAAAATTTTAGGTTTCATGTGTAAATAAATTTGTAAAAACTTTATTTTGAATGTTTTGATGTGAATCGTCAGACTGCTTTAAGCGGTCGACAGATTCATAGAGAATAGTTAGCACAGCTATGACAGATTTTTCTTTTTCTTTTGTGATTAAAACGGACATTCATTTAATATCATACAATTATATATTTGTAAATTAAACTCTGTCAAAGATTTAAAATTTTGACAGAGTTTAGGCTATTTTACAACAATAACTTAACAACCTTTATTATAGTTATTTTCTGAAATTTTTAATAAATTCTTCAACTTCCGGAACTCCTCCCTGATAAACCAGATAACCATTATAAGGTTCGCGTTCTGTAATTTCATCATTGATTGGAGTTAACATTAAACGTTTAACTTCGTTTAAATCTGATGTCTGACCAAGTGCCCAGCCAAGTTTTATAAAAGCTACTTCGGGTAACATATTTCCGGCAGGAATAATTCCCTTTGCCATCAAATCTCTGCCTGTGTCGTAAACAAACATGTGTACATAACCCCAGATTGTTTGTAATGTCATGTAAATTGCAACTCCTTTTTCGGTTGCTCGTTCAATTGCCGGATAAAGTTCTCTGTTTACATGACCTAATCCTGTGCCTACAATTATAATTCCTTTATATCCCATATCAACCAAATTATCAATAATTTCTCTTGACATGTGTGGATAATAATAAACCATTGTTACTTTTTCTTCAAAATATGGTAAGATTGTAACTTTGTTGTCTTTACGACGATGGTTATATTCTTTTTTCAGAGGTGTTACTTTACCTCTGGTAACAGTTGCAAGAGGTATATCTCCAATGGTTCTGAAAGTTGAACGATATGAAGAGTGCATTTTCCTAACTCTTGTTCCACGATGTAAAAATGCGTATTCATCAGATGTAGGACCAAACATACAAACCATAACTTCAGCAATATCAGAATGTCCTGCGGTATAAACTGCATGTATTAGATTTAAAGCAGCATCAGATGAAGGTCTGTCAGATGAACGTTGCGAACCTACAAGTACAATTGGAACAGGAGAGTTTTGAACCATAAATGAAAGTGCTGAAGCTGTATGATGTAGCGTATCTGTTCCGTGTCCGATAACAATTCCGTCAACACCATTTTCAATTTCTTTTCCAATTGTTATTGCAAGTTGTTTGTATTGTGATGGTCCCATGTTTTCGCTGAAAACCGCAAATATTTTTTCGGTATTAAGATTACAAATATCAGCAAGTTCTGGCACAGCACCATATAACTCACCCGGAGAGAATGCCGGAATTACAGCTCCTGTTCTATAATCAAGCCTTGATGCGATTGTACCTCCTGTACCAATTAGTTTTACATTTGGCAGATTTTCGGTAAACGGAAATTCTTTCTCAGGAATTTTATAATTTGCTTTTTTATAACCGGTTTCTTTTGCTCCGGTTATTGTTGAAATATCAATTCCAATATTATATCCGGTTGGGATTTTAACTACAATGTGCAAAGAATCATCATTTTCGGAACGTGGCAAAACTGTTCCCACAAAACTTCCTCTAGTGGTTTCAAATTTAGCTTGACCCCATACTCTTACATTATATTTTTTTAGCACGTCTAATGCTTTTCCTTTATAACCCTGAAAAAAATCTTCCATATTATATTTAATTGAGAATAGTTAAGAACTGTAACGATTTCAAAAGCCTGTTTAATTTTTTGATAAAAGTAATAACTTTATGTAAAATAAAAAAAGCAACAAACATAAATTGTTGCTTTTTATTTTTTCGGAGTATTTTTATTCAAGAATATTCTTAGTAGTTAATTGATAACGTAAATAAATGGCAATTATTCATCAAAATAAACCAAACTGTCATCCCCTGGGAACTTTTTGATGTACGCCATAAGTTTATAAAAAGTACATCTAAAAAACATAAATTGAAATTATTACAACATTTTTACTTTATTTTTAATCAATGGAAAAATCCACGAGTTCATTTATTCGCTTTCGCTTATGAAAAAGTTCATGATGACATAAATTTTGTAAAAGTAACTACTTTTGTACGCTACCAAATTATTCGTACTAATCTGATTTATAATAATAAAAAAAGACTTAGGTTTTAACTAAACCTTTTCTTATATTATTTAATCTATTCGTCTACTTTAACAAATTGTAAGTTGCGGATATCGATAGACTGTTTAATAACAAACTTTAAGAAGTTAAAATATAATACATTTTTTAATATTTTTTATTGCAGTTAAATCATTTTTATATATTTTTGAAATATCATAAAACCAGTATTTCTGTATTAAAAACTTCTGTTTGTTATGACAGAGCAGCGAAATTGTAAAATAATTCTGCAAGAAATAACCGTTTGTGATTCAATGTCGTTTAGTTAAAAAAATATTATAAATCAAACGATTATGTCATCCAGTAGGAACCTGTGAGTTTGAAAAAAGGATAAATTCCAATGAAAATATAGAAAAACATAAGAATTCCATATTTGCATTTGAACTATTTCCTAAAATACTTTCCACAAGTTCCCAAGGGGATGACAGACAGAGAAATCCTTTACTAAACAACATTGGTTTGTGAATAGATAATATTTTCAGTAATAATTCTAATATCACATTCTTTGAAACATTTATATCTTATTTATAGTATATTCTTTAAACTATTTCAATATGAGTAATTCGACTTTTGACAGAGAAAAAATATATAATCTTATTAACGAATCGTTTAACGATGCCGACTTTACTTCGTTCTGTTATTTTCATTTCCACGAAGTTAATAATAGTTTTGCTGATACTCAAAGCAAGAAAACCAAAATCATGCTGTTGCTCGATTATTGCGACAGATTTTTGAAGTTTGATGAACTTCTCGAAAAAGTTAAGGAAACTAATCCTGCTCAATATGCAATTCACGAACCTTATCTGAAAGTAATTACAGAAAATGTAAATACTTTTTCTAAAACCAATATTGGACGAACTACTAAGGCAAAGTTTTATAAAAAATACATTACAATAGGTGTATTATTCTTTGTTATTACTGCTGTAGTATTAGTTACAATACAATTTGTTGAATTTGGCAAAAATAATATTGCTGAAAACAATGACAATGTAAATGATACATTAGAACAAAAAATTGAAGATACAACTAATATCCAATTGAATGAGATTACTGAAAAAGACATTAACTCCGGTAATGAAACTTCTACAAGTGGTGAAGTAGTTGAAAATAATGCAGCACTCGATTTAAAAGTATGGACAAATAAAGGAGATAAACCAACTGTTTACCAGGATGAAACTGTAATTGTATATTTGCAGTCAACAAAAACATGCTATGTTCGGATAATTTACGAAATGGCTGATGGAACTGCTGCATTATTGGTTGATAACATGCAAATTCCAGAAAGTAAAATAAACAAACAAATTAAAGTTGAAACAGAATTTATATGTGCCGAACCTTTTGGCAACGAATTTCTAAACGCTTACGCACAAACCGAAGAATTTGAAAAAATAGAAACCCTTAATGTATCCGGTTACAAAATAATAAATCAACCATTATCAGATGCATATCAGTTAACCGAAAAAGGTTTAAAGAAGAAGGTAGAGTTTATTCACAAAAAAATGGACATGATTACAAAGGCAAAATAGAACATGGATAGAGATTATTTTAATACAATAACAACCACGTCATTGCGAGACGATAGCCGAAGCAATCTGTTGACTACAACCACGTCATTGCAAGGCGATAGCCGAAGCAATCTGTTGACTACAACCACGTCATTGCGAGGCGATAGCCGAAGCAATCTGTTGACTACAACCACGTCATTGCGAGGCGATAGCCGAAGCAATCTGTTGACTACAACCACGTCATTGCAAGGCGATAGCCGAAGCAATCTGTTGACTACAACCACGTCATTGCGAGGCGATAGCCGAAG
>Ga0316608_1000667_pt1 | contig 15169 bp, 7 predicted proteins | sample MIS2016152B_MG_FD_207673 | JGI IMG/M metagenome (GOLD analysis project Ga0316608, IMG submission 207673) | Microbial mat bacterial communities from Middle Island sinkhole, Lake Huron, Michigan, United States - MIS.2016.152B | ecosystem: Environmental > Aquatic > Freshwater > Lake > Sediment...
AGTTAAATAAAAAAGTATTTACAATTTGAAAAATCTAATTATAAATACCTTAAATTTAGCAATTTAAAAATTAACCTGATGGCTATGGTGAAAACACCTGACAAGTGCATCAATCACAACACATTTCAGGTGTCTTCACCTGAAATTTATGCCTCATTTAATGTTTGACATGACACTAGTTATGTTTGCCAACGAAAAATAACGAGCCACATGTGCAAGATTGTGAAATGCTTACGTTTTATTTCAGCACCAAAGTTAATTTTTATATTTCTGTCCAAAGTTTTCATAACTGCTTGCATTACTCACTATCTTTCGTGAGAACTTTTTTCACGACTAAAAGAAGTAAAAGTTGTCGGCGTTAAATGTGTGTTGTATCTATATTAATCACAATCAGATTTTTATACCTATTAATAAAACATCGTCTGTTTGTTCTTTATCGCCTTTCCAATTATTAAAATCTAATTCTATTATTTCATTTTGTTCGTTCATGGTTTTATTGCTAATTGACTGTAATAATTCTTTCATTCGTTTTATTTTGTATTTTTCATTTTTTTCTCCTCCAAATTGTGAACTGTAACCGTCTGAAAATAAATAAAAATTATCACCTTTTTGTAATTGAAAAATCTGTTCCGAAAAATCTTTTTCTTTAATAAATACTCCAACAGGCATGCGGTCAGCTTCCAAAGTGAAAAGTGAATAATTAAAAGTTAAAAGTTCTTCGTCCAGTTTTTCATTTTTCATTTTTAGTTTTTCATTTCTAAAAATCCAGCATGGATTATATGCACCTGAAAAATGCAATACCATTGTTTCAATGTTAATAGCACAAAAGGCAATATCCATACCGTCTTGTTGTTCTCCTTTTTCGCCGGATTGTTGTAACGATATTTTAATTTGTGTTCTTAATTCGTTTAAAACTTGTGATGTTGAAGTAATTTCTCGCTTTGCAACAATTTCGTTTAACAACGATATTCCCAACACACTCATAAAAGCACCCGGAATACCGTGTCCGGTACAATCGGCAGCGGCAATAACGAAATGATTATTAACCTTTTTTATAAAATAAAAATCACCGCTTACAACATCTCTTGGTTTAAAGAAAATAAAATTATCAGGAAAATATTGGTTGAATATTTCTATTTGCGGAAGTATTGCTTTTTGAATTCTGCTTGCATAAGAAATACTTGAACTTATATCGTGCAACGATTTTTCAATAATTTGCTTTTGATTTGTTATTTCTTTATTTGCATATTCAAGTTGCTCATTTTGTGTTAATATTTCTTCTTTTTGTTGATTAAGTTCTTCGTTTTTATCTTCAATTTCGCTTTTTTGTTGCTGTAAAATAATATTAGTTTTCTTTTTTTCGAGGAATAATTTGAAAATTATAATTGCAAGAATTATAAAAACAACTAAACTTAAAGAAATAACTAAAATAAGTATGTTTTTTTTGCGGTTTTTTTCGGCTTGGACTGCATCTTTTTTTTCCTGTTCGAGTTCGGTGGCTTGCTTTTCTTTTTCAAATTGATATGTAAGCTCCATGCTTGTAATATTTTTAATATTTTCCTCGTTATAAAGACTGTCTTTGTAATTAGCATATACCTCATGATATTGAAATGCTTTCTGATAATTTCCTGTTATTGCATAACCTTGGGACAAACAATTACTACCGGAAACAATCTTTGTTTTTTCCCCAATTTCAAAAGCTATTTTATATCCTTTTTCGCCGTACTCAATAGATTTTTGGTATTGTTTTAATATGTAATATGCTTCACTATATTTTATGTAAACACTAGCCATTCCACTTTTATTGCCAAGTTCTTCAAATAAAGTCAAAGCTTCTTCATAAAATTCAAAAGCTTTTTCGTAATTATTTAATACTGAATACGAATTCCCAATACGATTAAAGCTAATTGATAGATAATATTTATTATTAAGCTCTTTAAAAATAATTGATGCTTTTTCTTCATATTCCAATGCTTTTTCAAAATTTTTAAATTCAAGATAAACCGTAGCAATATTACCCAAATTAATTCCAATGTTTAATTTACGCTCTACTTTTTGATTAATATCCAAAGCCAACTCATAATATTCGAGCGATTTTGTATAATCCTTAATTTGAAAATAAACATTTCCAATATTATTATAACTCTCTGCCATAGCTAAAGTGTCTTTTAGTTCTTCTGCAATTTTTAAAGACTTTATTTGATTTTCCAAACTGTTTTGGTAATCACCATAAGTATAATAAAGATTTCCAATACTGATGTAACAAACTTTAATTCCTTTCTTATCGTCAAGTTCGATAAAAATTTCTAATGCTTTATTATTGTATTCTAATGCCTTGGAATAGTTTGATTGATTTAGATAAACTGCTGCTAAGTTTCCATAGCATTTTGCAATACCCGCTTTATTATCAATTTCGGTATATAGTTCGAGGGCTTTTTCAAACTTTTCTATTGCTGTGGGATAATCGCCTGAAAATAAATAATAAAAACCTTTCATTCTATTTGCTTCGGCACTTCCTTTTTTATAATCAATTATCTGAGAAAGACTGTCTGCTTGGGTAGCATATTGTAAAGTTTTATTCAAATCGGTTGAATAAAGTTTATAAGCCAAATCATTTAACAGATTTACTCTTACGGTATCTTCATTTTTGTTTAAATTCAACAAATTTTCGAGACTATCAATTACAGTAGTCTGTGCAAAAGTGTGATTAACTATAAAAATTAAAATTATTAATAATATACTTTTAGTTTTTTTCATTTTTTTTGTTTTTTGATATTTATAACGTATGGAGGAATGAAAAATAGCCGATTGTGGGTGATTTCCTGTCAAGTTACAGAAAAGTTGAAGCGTGCTGCAAACCATGAATAACCTACTGAACCGGCAATTTTTGGTAGTGCATTTTGTCATTCTTTTGTTTTTAATATTTGTTTTACGATTTTAATCTTATAGTATTGTTTATATTCATCATAGATAAAACCATTAGCCAATAGAGTTTTGTTTGAGGCTGTATTCTCTGTTTCGGGCTGTACAATAATTTCAAAATTTTCATTTTCGTTGCTTATTTCGTCAATAAGTAGTTTTATTATCTGTTTTCCAAAACCTTTTCGCAAATAATTATCTTCTCCAATTAGATAATCAATACTGAATACTTCTCCTCTACTTTCTACTGAATACCAAAGTTCCTTTGCTTCAAAACAATCATAATATTGACAAAAACCTATTGGCTCATCTCCTTTATAAACAATAAAATGATGCAAGAAACTAAATTCTCTGCTTCTTTGTTTTATCTCTTTCAGCCAATCGTCCGTATCGTGATACCATTTTAAAATGTGGTCTTTGTACAACCATATTTTCAATTTCTCAACATCTGTATCTTGTAAAACTCTTAAATTTAATAAATTATCCATAAATCTTTTTTAAGATAAATCATATCAACAAGTAGTATGTCGCCATCGAACATCGGTTGGTCGTAATTGTCGGTAAAAAAATTCTTTACCCGATGTGATTTTTCAAATCCACAACTTTCATAAAACGACAAGATTGTCGGCGTTTCGCCTGTACCGACAAGCATAGTTTTGTAGTTGTTTTTGTAGAAATCAGAAATGAAATTTATCAATGCTCTACCGTACCCTTTGCCTTGATATTTTTCGTAAGTTGCAATGTTTTTCAACTCGCAGGTTTCGCTATTTATCGGCACTACAACGCAAACACTTTTCAAATCATCATCATATAAAGCAAACAAGTCTCCACTCGGCAAATACTTATCAATCATATTTTCCTGCGCGTCTGCCAACAACAATAAGTCAAGGAACTGTTTCTTATTCAAGATAATTTTTTCTATTTTCACTATATCTCTGTTTTTTACTAATTTATTAAGTTTTATTTTCCGGTGTATCGTCCTGTACCAAACTCTTTTTAATCTGTTAAAGTAGAATTAACTATTGAATCATTATTTGATATAGGTTTAAGTTCTTTAACTTTTAAGTTAAAATAACTGATTGGCTGTATTGATTTTTTATTGTCAACCTCCAAAATTTGGTCAGGATTTTTATCGAATACTAGCCATTGAATTGTTTCAATTTCATTACTCTGACCATACAAATGGAAACCAAAAAATAAAAGTGATATAAATATTTTAATACTTTTTTTCATGTTGTTGTATTTCTTCTAGACATTACGGTAACAACTTGATAAGGTTCATAAGATTCAAAATTTGTAACTTTCGTTATTTAAGTAATTTATAAATAGCCTCAAATAGCAGTTGTTGCGAAATTGGTTTTTCAATATAATCACTGAAACCACTTTCGATAAAGTTTTTTCGGTCAGAGCTTAATGCGTAAGCTGTTACTGCAATAATTGGTAAAAGCGGTCTGAAAACACGAATTAATTTTGTAGCAGTACTTCCGTCGAGTACAGGCATTTTAATATCCATTAGCACTAAATCAATTTTTGGATTTTCGATGCAAATATCCAAAGCTTCCTGACCATTTTCAGCAGAAATTATTGTTGCTCCTGTTTCGCTGAATATTTCTTTAACATACTCAAATATACTTAATTCGTCTTCGGCAATAAGTATTATTTTACCTTCTAAATTATTGGTCGAAAGGTTTTCTTTTTTCTTTACAAAATCTTTATTTTCTACCGGAATAGTAACGGTAAATGTTGTTCCTTTGTTTAATTCTGATTCTAAAACTATTTTACCTTCAAGTAAATCGACATAATTTTTTACAATTGCCAGTCCTATTCCGTTTCCACCAAAATTTCGGGTAACACCAACTTCCACTTGAGAAAAAGGTTTAAAAATTATTTTTTGCATTTCGGGTTGTATTCCAATTCCGGTATCCTGAATTGTAAATTCAATTACTCCGGGTAATAAATTGCATTTAAATTTTACAAATCCGTTTGATGTAAATTTTGTTGCATTGTCAAGTAAATGATTCAATATTCTTTCAATCTTATTTTGGTCAGAATTAATTACATACTCTTGAATTTCTTCATTTATCTCAAAAATAAATTCTACTTTTTTATTGCTTAATTTTTGTATTGATGTTTTTGAGATTGTTGTCAATATAGGAATAATATCAAAATCTTTATCAATTACATTAATTTGATTTGCTTGAATTTGAGAAATTTCAATTACATCAGCAATTATTTCGAGTAACTTGTTGCAGCCTTTTGTTACGCTCTGTGCAAAAATCTTCAGTTTTTCAGGTTTTTGATTTGGTAAGGTCATAAGTTCTGAAAATCCAACAATTGCATTCATTGGAGTACGTACTTCGTGCGACATGTTTTGCAAAAAAGCAGATTTTAATTTATCGCTTTCTTCTGATTTTGCTTTTGCTTCAAAAAGGTCTTCGTTAAGTTGGGTTAGTTCTTCGTTAAGAGCTTCATATTCTTCATTTTGCTGTTTAAGAATTATTTGATTTTCTTTAAGTTGTTCTTCATATAATTTTCTTTCGGTTATATCCTGAAAAATTCCTCTTACTTTTACAGCAATTCCATTTATAACAATAGGTTGCCCAATTGAATGTACCCATTTTATTTTATTTTTTGCAGTAATAATTTTTAGTTCCACGTTAAAAGGTTCATGTTTTTGTATTGCAGCCTGAACCACTGTAGTAATAATTGGGATTGAGTCTGTAGTATAAAAATTTATCGCTTTTTCGACTGTTGGAATAAAAGTTTTATCAACGTCATGAATATTATAAACTTCATCAGTCCAGAATAATTCATTAGCTTCAATGTAAATTTCCCAACCTCCAACTTTTGCAATTTGTCCAATTTTATTTAAAAAAGTTTCATTTTTTTCTACTTTTTCTTTTGCTGCATGAAGAGAATAATTTGTTTCTTTAAGTTCTTCATTTATAGCTTCATATTCTTCATTTTGATGTAAAAGTTTTTTCTGATTTTCTTCAAGTATTTTTTCAATTTTTTTCTGTGAGGTTATATCTTTAAAAGTACTATAACTTTGCAAAAAATTATTATTTTTATCGTAAGCAGCCTGTCCTTCAAGTGATATGAACAATAAAGTGTTATCTTTTCTAACTAATTCAATTTCAATATTTTGAACAGAACCACTTTCCTTTAAATTTTCAAATGTTTTTTTGAACCAATCTCTGTATTTTTCATGAATAAAATCACTAAAACACTTACCTATAACTTCGTTTTTTTCGTATCCAAGTGTATTAATCCATTTTGGATTTATATCGTCAATTATTCCTTCACTATTTAAAGCCTGATACGAAAGAGGTGAATTGTAATACAAAGCACGAAATCTTTTTTCGCTATTTAAAATACTATCTATTATAGGATTAGTAATCTTAATAAATAGAAAAACGCATAGCAGAATTAATAAAATAGCAATTATAAATGCAATTATTCCAGCTTTAATGTAAGGAGCATTAATTTCTTTAACTGTATTTTTAGCAACTATACCCCATTTAAAATCAGGAAAATAAGTATAAGCCGCAAAAACCTTCTTTCCCCCATAATCCAAAGAGTTTATAAAGCCGGATTTTCCCTGTAAAGCCAATTGCATAGGAACTGCAAATTGGTCATTTATAGAAACATGAAAACTATGTCCTTCGTATTCTGATGTAAAAACAAATTCGATACTATCCTTGGTAATTTTTGCAATAGCAAATTCACCTGATTTCCCAATCCCCGATTTTAATTCTCTAATTTTGAGGAGCTTTTCTAAAACCATGTTTTCGGTTAAACTGTCTTTTGAAAGCACTTGAATAATTGCTTTTTCATGTTCAACAACATCAGTAAGAGTTGTTTCCAGTGATTTGATTGCACTTCTGTAAATTAAACCAAGTGTAACGCATGTTATTAAGAATGTAGAAATTATTAAAATTCCAATCAATAGTAAAATTTTATCGTTTCTATATATCTTTTTCTTTTGCATTATAAGTAGATTTTTAACAATTATATTTTTGGGTTAATCAATTTAGTGTAATGTAAAGCGAAAGTTGACAAGAGAAAACACATGACAAGTATGTTATTAACAACACATTTCTGTTGTTTTTACCTGAATTTATGCTTCATTTAATGTTTGACCTGACATTAGTATAAATTAATGAAATAAATAGAAGCTTTGCACAAAATTAATGTAAAATTTTACAATATTTAAATTTTGCTACATAATTATTAAAATAAAATGTATAGTTGTATTATTAAATTTCTCAGACAAAAATTAATCCGTTTTCTTTCAAAATTTTAAAATTACGATTTATAATAAAGTCTTCAAAATTTAAATTAGTAAAATTTTCAAAGTCTGATTTCAAATCTGGATATTTATATTTTTTGATATTTTCAATTGTAAGTTCCGGCAATATTTTTAGTAACCATTTGGCAATTATATGTTCGCAATTAATAATAAGTTGTTTATTCTTATTTTCAAAAATTAATTCACTAATCTCAAATGTGTTTCCTTTTTTATTTTTTGTCCTTATTTTCAAAGTTGGAATATTTGATAACCAAACTACTATATTATTTTGATTATTATTTTCAATATTTTGATTTTTAATTATGTTGTAGATATAATCTTTCGGTATTTTAGTTCGGTGTATTTTAAAATCAAACCATTCCGAAAGTTCAAAATCAAAACCAATTTCGTGCATAAAATTTAATAGCGATTTTCGCAAACCTTCGCTGAATTTTTCGTGTTCGCAGCCTTTTGAATCAATAAAATGTAAATCGTTGTTAGCAAACTTTCCAATTTGATTATCTGATATTTTTGTATAATATTTTTCTGGATTTTTTCCAACTTCGCTGTGCACAGTCATAGAAAATTGATGCCAAAATGCTGAATTAACAATTCTATTCTCAAATAACTGACGTACAACTTCTAACGAATCAATCGTTTCTTGTTCAGATTGTGTCGGAAATCCATACATCAAATAAGCATGAACCATAATTCCATTTCTCGAAAAATTAAATGCAGCTTTTGCTACTTGCTCAACAGTAACACCTTTATTTATAAGTTTTAAAAGTCTATCAGAAGCAACTTCCAAGCCACCAGAAACAGCAATACAACCGGCTTCTTTCAGTAAATAACACAAATCGTAAGTAAAAGTTTTTTCAAAACGAATATTTGTCCACCATGATATTTTTATTCTTCGTCTAATTAATTCAATAGCAAGTTGTTTTAATAAATTTGGTGGAGCAGCCTCGTCAACAAAATGAAATCCGGTTTGTCCTGTTTTTTCAACAATTTCTTCAATTTTATTACAGAAAATTTCGATATCCGAAGGTTCAAATCTACTTATGTAATCGAGGGAAGTATCACAAAACGAACATTTTGCCCAGTAGCAGCCATGTGCCAGACTTAGTTTATTCCAAAATCCGTTGCTCCACAAATTGTGCATTGGATTAGCTATTTCAATTGCCGAAATATATTTATTCAAATGTAAATCAGAGTAATCAGGAGTTCCATTTTTGTTAATCGAACAATCAGAAATTTCATTATTATCATAAAATGTTATAATATCATCTTTTAAAACAAAAGTTCGTTTTAAATCGTTTATTTCAATGTTTTTATCAAGATATTGAATAATCTGAAAAATTGGAATTTCACCATCATCAAGAGTAAGAAAATCAAAATAAGAAAAAAATCTTTTATCTGATATTGAGCGAAGTTCGGTATTACAAAAACCTCCACCCATAATAATTTTAATATCTGGATAATGTTCTTTAATCCATTTTCCGCAACATAAAGCCGAAAAAATATTTCCTGCAAAAGGTACTGAAATTCCGATAATTGTAGGATTACAACCGATAATTTTCTGTTCAAGCAGCTCAAACATTATTTGTTGAACGTAAGTAGGTGGTTTATTTAATTCAAGTTCGATTTTGTCAAAATTGTGTGCATAACGTCCTAGTTTTTCGGCATATCTGCTAAACCCAAAGTTTGGGTCGATTGTTTCTGTGATAAAATCTGAGATATCTTCTAAATACAAAGTAGCAAGGTGTTTTGCTTTTTCGGAATAACCCATAATTCCAAAAGCCCATTCTAAATCGGTAATTTGTTGAAATCGTGAGGCTTTAGGTAAAAAATTATCATTACAAATCTGATATGACAAAGTAGAATTATTTCCTTGTAAAAATGTAATTACATGATTTATTGTGTTTAAATATTCATTTTTAAGTTTTAAAATTCGCTCAGCATTTTTTGAAAAAGTTTGTTTTTTTTCAATCGCAATATCGAAGATATTTTTAAGACCTTGAGCTGAAAAAAGCTGATTTACAACCTCATTACTTAAATCTACCTGAGACGATTGTATATTTTTAGAGTTTAAAAATCCTTTCAGATAAGGAGTTGAAGGATATGGAGTATTGATTTGTGTAAAAGGTGGAATTATTAATAAAACTTTGTTCATTTGCAATAATTTAATATAAAAAAATTTTATATGTTATTTATAATAAGTACATTAAAATGACAAAGATAAATTAGTAACATCAAAAGTAATTATTAATTATTAATTTTTAATTTTTAATTTTTAATTTTTAATTATTTAATTATTTAACACCCTTTACTCTACAACTAACAACTTGATATCCTAAAAGCCTAACATCCAAATATCTAACAACCTAATAACCCAACAACTAACAACCTAATACCAAAAACCTAACTACCTAACAACCTAGCCTAATACCTCTTAAATTTTAACTCCAATAATCAGAATATCATCAATTTGGTCTTGTTTTCCGCCTGATTTTTTTGGAAAAGCCAACCATTCTTCCATTTTGTTATTTAATGTTTCTCGTTGTTGAGCAAGATTTTGATTATAAATTTCAGCAAATAGTTCTTTAAGACTTTTTATCATGAATTTTTTGCCAGTCGGACCTCCAAATTGGTCTGGATAACCATCAGTAAGTAAATATATTGAATCGCCAGTATAAGTTTTAAAGGTAAAAGATGAAAATGGAATATCAGCTTTTCTACTTATTCCAATTGGCATTTTATCAGCTTTAAATTCAACAAGTTTAGTATTTGTATTTGTATCTTCTAAAAATTTATAATCTTCTTCGTTTACGAACTCTGAGAAATCACCATCAGCTTTTCTGACAAGAATTAAAGGATTATTTGCACCCGAAAATTGGGCTGTATGTTCGGTTTTATTTATAATAACCATTGTTAAATCCATACCATCTTGATTCCCACCAATTTCACCAGTCTGATGTAATGAAAGTATAATCTGATTTCTAAGTTCATTTAAAATTAAATCACTTCTTATTTCAACTGATTTTGAAACAATTTCGTTTAAAAGTGAAATTCCGAGCATACTCATAAAAGCACCAGGTACACCATGACCTGTACAATCGGCAACAATTAGAAATAAATGTTGGTTTTTTTCTTTAATCCAATGAAAATCACCACTTACAATATCTCTAGGTCGCCAAAGAATGAATATTTCTGATACATAATTCAATGCAAATTCGGTTGGTGGAACTAAAGCATTCTGTATTCTGCTGGCATAGTGAATACTGTCTTTAATGTCGTGATTTTGTTTTTCAATTTTATCTTTTTGTTCTACAACTATTTTATGTTGATTTTCAATTTCATCTTTCTGAGCTTCAATTTCATCTCTTTGGGCAAGTATTTCTTCATTACGTTGTTGTAGTTCAGATTTTTGAAACTCAAGAATCTCGTTTTTATTTCTGATTTCTGCAGTCCGTTCTTCAACAATTTTTTCGAGTCGCTGTTTGTCTTTAATCAACTGACGAGTATAGAGTTTAATAATAATTACAACAATTGCAATTGTTATAAATAAATATAATATATATGCAATAATTGTTCTGTACCAAGGAGGCGAAATTGAAAATTTAAATTCAGCGATTTCACTTTCAACACCGTAAATATTTTTTGCTTTTACTTTAAAAATATAATCACCTTCGCGTAAGTTTGTATAAATTGATTTACTTTCGGTTTTCCAGTTTGACCATTTTTTGTCAAAACCATCGAGATAAACACTGAATTCTGTTTTTTCTTCTGCTTCGAAAAATGGAGCAGCATATTCGAAAGTAATTGAATTCTGGCTGTATGGAAATTCGAAAACCAATTCCTTTGGTTGTTCAAAAGAAACTACATAACCAATCTCATTATTAACTTCTTTGTAATAATTTCCATTGAAAACGACAGAATCTTCACCTAAAGTAATTTTACGAATTAGTGTATAGTATTTCTGATAATAATCACGTTTAAAATTTTTATCATAACTATACAAACCATCAGCAGTTCCAAACCAGACAATACCGTCCTTGTCGGGATAAATTGCCTGAAGTGATTTTATTTCCAAACGTTTGAAAGCAATTGTATCACGTTCGTATTTTCCATCTTCTGTTTTGTAAACTCTTTCAATCCACTCTTTATTATCATTGAATGAATTAATCCAAACAGAATTGGAATCTTCAGCCATTAAATAAATACCACAAGAGCCATCACAATAATTTTCACCGAATTTGTTGAACTTTTCAAACTTTTCGGTTTCATAATTAAATGAATATAAACCTTTCTGAGTTGCAAAGATCAGATTGTCATGGATGTTATAAATTTGAATATCTTTAATTGAAGGTAAACCAGATTCTTCTTTATAATAGATTGTATCATTTGAATTTGTAATTTCAATAATCCCATCATAAATTGTCCCTAACCAAAGATTTGAAAATTTATCGAACTGAATGTTAAGGATACTTTTACCAAAATCTGATTGCCTTTCCTTTATCCATTCATTATTAGATCTTTTATAAACTGAAAATCCCAAACTATTACCAATATATAGTTCGTTTCCTTTTTTTGTAGTAAAAAAAGATTGGACATTTGAAAGTTTCTTATTTGTAGTTAGGTTTTTAAATTCGAACAAACCAAGGCTATTACAAATTATTAAAACAGAGTTATCAACATCTTTGTAATTATACAGAAACCGCGAATCATTAGGTAGATTTTTTATTTTTTGAAAAATGGTATCTTTCTTATAATCATTGTAATAAACTCCTAAATTGGTTGAAACAAACAAAGTATCTTTGTATCGGATTATATCATAGATACTTCCTTCTATTCCTTGATACATATCAAACTTTTTAAAGGCAGAGTTAATTTCAATTTTTGAAATCCCATCATTTAATGATGTCCACAACGGAGATGAATTAGGGTTTACATTTGAGATATACGATTGATATATTGTATTATCTTGTAATTTGACTGATTTATTTATTTCAGAAATAATATTAAATGAATTGTCGGTAATTATAATTCCGTTTTGTAAAGTTGAAAAAGCAAAAATTGTGTTTTTGATTTTTAATGTGTTTGTTATATAATCTTTTTGAAACCTTATTTTTGTTTCATTAGGATAATTAAAAACTGAATCTAAACCATTTGTGAAGCTAAACAGAAATATTCCATTTAAAAAGCAGGATACTAATTTCTTATCATTGTCAAAATTAATAATTGATGTTATATAGTCATTTGCAAATAATTTGCTGTCTTTAAAGCTTGTAAAAGTATCTTTTAAAATTAATAAACCTTCATTTTGATTACCTAAAAAGACTTTATCGTCAATTAGAAAATGGTATAAATTTCCTTTTTTACTACTAGTGTTTCCAACTACTTCAATACTAGAATAATTATATTTAAATAAATTCTGATTAGATGAAAAATATATTATATCATTGTAAAAATATGTTTTCCAAACCTCACCAATTAATAAGGTGGAATCAATTTTATCGGAAAGTGAGAAATATTTTAAACTTCCATTTTTATCTGGGGCTATATAACCGAATTCATCAATTCCTCCTGTAAAAATTGTTCCATTGTTATCAATACAGAATGACAGAATTGATGAATTTGTAGAAGTATAAATTTTATTCCAGGTTTTGCCATCATATTCCAGGATGCAATCATTATTTCCAAAATACATTATACCTCTGTTGTCTTCAATAGTTGACCAGTTTTGAGTGCTAGCTGAATAATCGGTAGAATTATAATTTGTAATGAATGGAATTCCAAATTTATTAATTTGTCCGAAAGCACTCAAACACAGCAATTGAAGTATTATTAAAAGTCTGAAATTTAAATTAAATTTATGCATTACAAAAATGAATGAATTTTTTTTTTGATAAAAATATAAAAATAAATTAAATTTACTTTGATTTTACGAAATAAATATAAAAAAGGTTTACTGAAAATCTTAATTTAGTATAAAAGTTTTGGCTAACCGATTCTTTGTGAATACAACTTAAAATGCATGTTTATCCCAGTTGAAAGGTTAATGATATTTGTTTTTCTTTTATAAAAAGTATGATATGCAGTTTAAAGATATTCTGCTAAAATGTTTATTAAAATTTATTTATTTTTTAATTGAAGACTTTTTGTTTCATCACTTAAAAAACTATTCTCGAAATCTCAACTTAAGTAATTGATATTTTGATTAAAATATGCAATAAAATTGTTACAAAAATGTTTATATTTTAAATTATCCTTTAAAAGAAATTAACTTATTAACTTAATAGATATGAAGACAATCAACCAAATTATTTTAATTATTTTATTATTTTTTGTACCAAATATGGTTTTTTCACAAAATGTGGGTATAAACAATGATGGCTTATTACCACATGCATCTGCAATGCTTGATGTTAGATCAACTACAAGTGGATTGTTAATTCCACGAATGACTACGTTACAGCGAAAAGCATTGACTGGAACACCTGGACTAACTGTTTATGATACTGATTTAAACTCTTTTATGTTCTACAAAACAGATTCATGGGTAAATATTACAGATGGTGTTTGGAGTCGTACAATTTCTGAAACCATTAGTGCATCAACTATTTTTTTAACCAATATAACCGATAATGTTGGTATTGGAACATCATCAACAAGCAGTAAACTGGAAGTAAAAGCTACAGTTACCAATGCAGCTTTACCAATTTTTGTTGTAAAAAATTCGGCTGGATATCCAGTTTTTGAAGTATATGAAAATGCTGTAAGATGTTACGTTGATGATATAGGTGTAAAAGGTACTCCTGGAGGGTTTTCGATTAAAGGAAGTGGTTCAAAAGGTTCTGGAGCTGAATATTTAAATGTTTATCCAAAATTTACAGAGGTTATAGTTGATAATACAGCTAAAGGAACTCCAGGAAGTTTTTCAATTAGGGGAAGCGGTTCGAAAACTACTTCAACTTTTACAGACCTCACCCCTGATAATTATTTTATTGGTTATAATAGTGGTTTAAATTTGTCAACAGGTAAGTTTAACAATACATTAGGATACGAGTCCGGTAAAGCTATAACAACGGGAAGTAATAATACTTTTATTGGGTACAAAGCAGGAACAGCTAATAATACAGGTAACAGTAATGTTTTTTTAGGTTGGAATGCTGGTTTTTTGAATACTGTTGGAAATGACAACGTGTATCTCGGAACAAATTCAGGTTATTCAAATATTGGAGGTCAGAAGAATGTTTTTTTAGGAGCAGGTTCTGGTTATACAAATACTTATGGAGCATTTAATTTATTTGCAGGTTATCAAAGCGGCTATAACAATACCGGAACAAGTGGTCATGCAACTGACGGAAATTATAATGTATTTCTTGGTTTTCGTTGTGGGTATAGCAATACGACAGGTTGGAATAATGTATTTATAGGTAGTGATGCCGGGAATACAAATATATCTGGAATTAACAATGTTTTTGTGGGAACTTTAGCAGGAGAAAAAGCAACTGGAAATAATAATTTATTTTTGGGAAATGAAGCAGGTCGTGGTACTGTAACTAATTTAAACACAGGGAGTGATAATGTTTTTTTAGGAACTAAAGCCGGTTCTTTAAATAGAGCTGGAACATCCAATATATTTATTGGTAAACAGGCAGGAGCAGAATCTACTCAAGGTGATTATTGTGTGCTAATAGGTAATAATTCGGGGTTAAAAAACAGGGGTAATCAAAATGTATATATTGGTGATGGTGTTAGCAGTTATGATATTTCAAGTGGTAATGCAAATGTTTATATAGGAGATGCTTCGGGTTATAAAAATACAACAGGCGAAAGTAACGTTTTTCTTGGTTTTCAGACAGGGCACGAAAATACAACTGGAGCTTATAATATTTTTATTGGGAGACAGGCTGGTTATTGGAATGTAAACGGTGAGAAAAACATTTTCATGGG
>Ga0316608_1000668_pt1 | contig 15159 bp, 9 predicted proteins | sample MIS2016152B_MG_FD_207673 | JGI IMG/M metagenome (GOLD analysis project Ga0316608, IMG submission 207673) | Microbial mat bacterial communities from Middle Island sinkhole, Lake Huron, Michigan, United States - MIS.2016.152B | ecosystem: Environmental > Aquatic > Freshwater > Lake > Sediment...
TGAATGTTTATTTCTTGGGCTAAAATTTCAATGTCATTTTTTGAAAAAGCCAATAAAGGTCGGACTATTTTATTGTTTTGATATGGAATTCCTGTCAATCCTTCTAATCCAGTTCCTCTACTTAAATTGATTAAAAAAGTTTCCAAACTATCGTCCAAATGATGAGCCGTTAAAATATAATCATATTTTTCCTTTTCTAAAATTTCATAAAACCAATCATAACGTAACTTTCTAGCGGCAAGTTGAATAGATAACTTATGGTTTTTTGCAAATAATAAAGTATCAAATTTTATTGTAAACAACTTGATTTTAAGCTTTTTACATTCTTGATCAACAAAATATTCATCGGCATCACTTTCATCGCTTCTAAGTTGAAAATTACAATGAGCTACAGCAACATTATAATTTAATTGATGAAATAAATACAACAAAACCATACTATCGATGCCACCACTTGTTGCCAAAAGAAGCTTTTTTTCTTTTAGAAATGGGAAGTTTTTATTTAAGTGATTTTCAAAATTAGTTAGCATATTCAAATATAGTCATTATATTTTATTCTAATAAAATACACAAGTTCTATTTTAAAATTACAAAAATTATAAATTATTTGCTCCCAACACGTCAAGCATTGCTTTAGCTTTCAATAAACATTCTTCATACTCATTTTGGGTATTTGATTTTGAGGTAATTGCACTGCCAACAGAAAACGAAAGATATTGGTTTTTAGTATTATACAATATACTTCTTATAACAACATTAAAATCAAAATCGTTATTTGGAGTGAAATAACCCATTGCTCCACTGTATAAACCCCGTTTGGTTTCTTCAAATTTTTCAATGATGTTCATGGCAGAAATTTTTGGGGCACCCGTCATGCTTCCCATTGGAAAGGTAGTTTGAATAATTTCTATTGGCGAAGTAGAATTTTCAACTTCTGAAACTATCGTTGAAATCATTTGATGTACTTGTTTGAATGAATAAATTTCACATAATTCCTCAACTTTAACCGATGCATTTATAGCTACTTTTGACAAATCATTTCGCACTAAATCAACAATCATGATATTTTCTGAACGCTCTTTTGGATCATTTTTAAGTGTGGCTTTCAAACTATTATCTCGTTCAACATCATTTGACCGTTTGGCTGTTCCTTTAATCGGTTGCGAAATAACTTTGAAACCTTCTTTTTTCAAATATCGCTCTGGTGAAGCACTGAGTAAAAAATTAGTATGATTTTTAAAAAAAACGGCAAATGGTGGTTCGGAAATATTATTTAATTTTTGATATATCTCTAAAGGATTGATAGTTGCCTCTTCTGCAAAAAATTCCATACAGAAATTAGCTTCATAAATATCGCCACGATGGATATGTTCTAAGATTTTTTCTACTTTTGAAAGGTAGTTTTCTTTTGAGATTCGTTGTTTGACAGTGACCTTTTTTGGCGTGTCAATCTGAGTTGTGAAATTGACATCTTTCAAACTAATTTCTTTAAAATCAGCATCAATTTCGTCATCGCACATTTTTAAGTAGTGAATCTCTAATTGATTATCTTTAACTAAAAACAACTTTTTGGGTTGGAAGAAAAACAAATCTGGAAACTCTAATCCATCGTAATTATTAGATTTTAAATCTTCAATGTCATTTTTTAAATCATAGGATAAATAGCCAAATAGCCAATCTTTTGTTTGCGATTGATATTGATGTAAATCTTGAAATGAATTAACATAATCGGTTTTAATTGAAGTAAATGCGTCAACCGCAAGCACATAATCATGCGTAGAATAGTTTTGATTTTGATTGTAGGTTGAATTATTGTCTAAAAAAACAACTTCTCTAAATTGTTGTGACCAAAGAAGTAATTGATTTTTAAATTCCGAAACATTTAAAAGTGTGTTTTTACAAATTGTTCTCACAGTAAATTGACATAATTTTCAAGTTTAAACTAATTTTTATTTTAATACAAACTTGGATATACCATTGGATTAACCTCATTCATTATAGCATAAATTTTTTCAAAAATATCGTCTAATGATGGTTTTGAAAAATAATCTCCATCGGTTCCATAAGCTGGACGATGAGCATGAGCGGTCAATGTTTGTGGTTTTGAATCCAAATGTTGATAGGCATTTTGAATTTCTAAAATATGTTGTAAAATATAGGCACTAGCACCACCAGGAACATCTTCATCAATGACTAACAAACGATTGGTTTTAGCAACACTTTTTGAAATATCGTGCTTAATATCAAAAGGTAACAATGATTGCACGTCAATCACTTCGCAACTAATTCCAATTAGTTCTAATTCTTTTGCTGCTTGTTCTACAATTCTTAAAGTTGAACCATAAGAAACTAATGTAATGTCATTTCCTTCTTTTATTGTTTCCACAACTCCAATTGGTGTTTTGAATTCAGCCAAATTTGTTGGCATTTTTTCTTTCAATCGATATCCGTTCAAACACTCAATAACCAAAGCTGGCTCGTCTTTTTCAAGTAAAGTATTATAAAATCCTGCAGCTTTTGTCATGTTTCGTGGAACCAAAATATGAATTCCTCGAAGGGCATTGATGATCATTCCCATCGGAGAACCAGAGTGCCAAATGCCTTCCAAACGATGACCCCGTGTTCTTATAATCAATGGGGCTTTTTGTCTTCCGTGAGTTCTATATTGTAAAGTTGCCAAATCGTCACTCATAATTTGGATAGCATATAGTAAGTAATCTAAATATTGTATTTCTGCTATGGGTCTTAAACCACGCATGGCCATTCCAATTCCTTGTCCGATAATTGTAGCTTCACGAATTCCAGCATCGGCAACGCGCAGCTCGCCAAATTTTTCTTGCATTCCTTCTAAACCTTGATTTACATCACCAATTTTTCCAGCATCTTCACCAAAAATTAATAACTCAGGATATTTTGAAAAAAGAGCATCAAAATTATCTCTAATTATTAAACGTGCATCAACTTCATCTGCTGAAGCGTTATAAATTGGAGCAACTTCAACCGAAGTCAATACATTTCTATCCGATTGAGAAAACAGATGAGAACTAAATTTGGGTTGAATGCTATTGCTGAAATTAGATATCCAAGAAGATAGTTTTGTTTTTGTATTTTCTTTATAAATCATTCGCAATGCTTTTCGAGCAGCAATTAAAATATCTTTATAAATAGGTTCTTTAATAGAAGTAAAATCGGCTATTATTTTTTCAATAAATAGTTTATTTTCACTTGATTCAGCAATTGAATTTAACAAACCGATTAATTCAATTTGTATTTCTTTAATAGGATTTATAAAATTATTCCAAGCAATTTTTTTTCCTTCATGAACTTCTTTTTTTGCTTTACTTTCAATTTCGTCCAATTCTTCAACTGTAGCCAAGTTATTTTTAATCAACCAATTACACATTTGAGTAATGCAATCAAATTCAATTTCCCAAGCCAATCGATCTGCATTTTTATAGCGTTCATGACTTCCAGAGGTGGAATGTCCTTGAGGTTGCGTTAACTCTTTGACGTGAATTAAAACAGGAACATGTTCTTGTCGAGCAATGGTTGCTGCTTTTTCATAAGTTTCCACTAATGAAGGATAATCCCATCCATTTACGGTTATAATTTCATATCCTTTTGCTTTGTCATCTCGTTGGAATCCTTTAAGAATTTCAGAGATATTTTCTTTTGTAGTTTGATGTTTTGCATGAACCGAAATTCCATATTCATCGTCCCAAACACTCATTACCATTGGCACTTGCAAAACTCCTGCAGCATTGATGGTTTCAAAAAACAAACCTTCAGAGGTGGAAGCATTTCCAATAGTTCCCCAAGCAATTTCGTTTCCGTTTTCAGAGAAATTAGTTTGGTTAATTCCTGCTACATTTCTATAAATTTTTGACGCTTGTGCTAAACCTAATAGTCGAGGCATCTGTCCAGCAGTTGGAGATATATCGGCACTTGAATTTTTTTGTTTGGATAAGTTTTTCCAATTTCCATTTTCGTCAAGAGAATGAGTAGCAAAGTGTCCTCCCATTTGCCTACCAGCACTCATTGGATCAAAATTGATGTCGGTATGACCATATAAACCAGCAAAAAATTGATTTATGGTTAACAATCCAATAGCCATCATAAAAGTTTGATCTCTATAATATCCAGAACGAAAATCTCCATTTTTAAATGCTTTTGCTAAAGCCAATTGAGGCACTTCTTTCCCATCGCCAAAGATTCCAAATTTAGCTTTTCCTGTCAGCACTTCACGTCTTCCAAGCAAACTACATTCGCGACTTATAATGGCTATTTTATAGTCGTTTAAAACTTCGGTTTTGAAATCTTCAAAAGTAATTTCGGATTTGTTTTGAGTATCGTTCATAATTAAAATTCTTCTAAATCGAACAAATTTAAAAAAAAAAGTAATAAAAATTACATCTAAATTAAAAATATAATTTAAGTATTTATAAAATATATGGACATTTTATAATCTAAACTTTATTTTATTCAGTTAAAATATGTTTTTTATGTGAAATGTTTAAAATAATAAATGGTTTGTTGAGGATTAAAACCATTTTAATTTATTTAAAAATAACTTCTTCCCAACCTTTTTATTAAATTAAGTATCTTTAGTTTAGAAATACGATATTCTAAAAATCATGAGAAATATAAATTATTTACTAATAACACTAACATTCATTTTTAGCAATATGCTTTTTGGCCAAAAAGTTGTTGTTAAAGGATTCGCAATTGATTCAACCAAAGGAAAGAATGCGGTTTATATCGTTATAAACGACACAGTTAATAAGTTATTAAATAAAATGGATAGAGATAATGATTATTATTGGTCTAACATTTATTTTAAAATGTATAAAAGAAAAAAACTCTATTCAAAGACAAAAAATAAAGGATATTTTAATATTAGAGCAAAATTGACTGATACAATTACTTTCTCATCCAACGAACATAATGATTCTATTATTTCAGTTAGAGATTTAATTAAAAACAAATCAAATAATATTAAATTATCAACTATTAAATGTAATTACAAAATGTGTTCTGATAGTGAATTAGAATATATTATAATAATTGGATCAAAAATTAATGTTAATCCTGCAAACAGAAGAACAAATTGTGGTAAATATTCGAGGTTATTTATGGATTCATTTTATGATGCTAAATATAAAGTAGATACTGTTATAAAAGGAAATTTTAAGGAAAATAAAATAAATTTTTCTTTAAGTGATCATTATGGTAGACCTGAATTTTGTAAATATGAAAATGTTATTTTATTTTTAGTAAAAACTTGTACAGGTAAGTTTATTCATCAAAAATATCAATTTTACGATTGTTATAGAACTGTTGATAATAAATGGGCTATTCCATATAAACCATTAGAATATTCAAGAATTGATTCCTCAAAAATTGATATTAAACTAAGAAAGATTGAATTCAAAAATCAAGTTGAATATGATATTAAAGGTTTTGCTGATGAAATTGTAAAAGAAAGATATCCTGAACCATATTATAAAATTATTAATAATAAAGCTGTTGCTGTTTATGGAAATTATATTGATGAAATGTTAGAAATAAAAACACACATTTCAATTATTACTAAAGAAAAACAAAAAGAATGTGATGAAAAATTAAAAATATTATTAAAAAAATAATTTTTAAAACCATTTTCTAGTAAATAAACTAATCAAAGTATCGGGTGAAAAAGTGACCACAAATCTAATTTTTTCTGTATATTTAGGTTGTGAAATTTCCCAACCATTATTAGAATTTATAGGAAAATACAATTCAAAATAATCTGTTACTAAATTCAATCGAATTCCGTTATCGAAAATGAATTTTTCTTTAGAGAATTTGTTTTTTATTATTCCAAAGTCGCTATATATTTCAATCCAATTCCAAATATTAAAACTCACATTTGTTGTTGTAATCCATTGATTAGCAAATCTGTTTTCCAACATTGACTTGAATCCACCTTCGGCAATAAATATTTGCTGACTAAATATTCCTGTGCTTTCTGAACGACCAAGATATTCATAGTCAAACAAATAATCTGTTGGTCGGTCAACACCAAAACTAAAATAGTCAGAAGCATTTTTATTATATAAAAACATTCCTGCATACATTCTTAAATTTAATTGTCGGTTGTTATTGAATAATTTTCGATATTCAATTTCGCCAGCCAATTTTCCAAATCTATTTGAAAATTGAATATCGCCACCAATATTAAAATGATTAGTAACTTCCGTTTTAACGTTGTAATATTTAGCATTTAAAACAGCATAATTTTCTGTTGTGTTGTCAATGGAATAATTTGTATTTTCTCGATTTACTAAAATATATCTAAAAAGAATGGATTGTTTTCGATTATCCCTCAAATTAGGTTGACGAAAACGTAAAGTAACCATAGGATTTAAACGAGTGTACAAGGCATCTGGTGCATAATGAAAAGAAGATGCACTCAAAGTATAGCGAATGGAATATAAATTACTATCTCTATTGTATTGGTTTATCGAAAAATGTCCTGAACCAGAAAGTGAATTGGTTTTCGAAGAAAAAGCTGGATTAATATCAAAAATAAATGGTTTGTCGAGTATCGTTTTATTATGAAATCGCATTCCTGGAAGAAGCCCATCATAAATATTAAAAGTTAATGTTGGAACATATAAAATTTGATTATAGAAAGGATCTTCCAAATCTTTCATGAAATTAAATTTTACAGGTTTATTACTGATTTTAAATGGTTTAAGCGATTTCCAATTGTTTCTTAAATTAAATTCAGGAACTTCATTTTTGAAATTGATTACTATTTTATCGGCATTCTTTCTTTCTAATTTATAGATACTATCTTTTTGAAAAGTATCAATCCATTCTTTAAATACAATATTTTTTCCTTTTAATCCATAGATTGGAATTGGAACATTTACATGGGTTTTATTGATAAGAGAAAAGAAAATACTGTCTTTAGATTTGGATAATTTATCAAATTTATAATCAATTATATCTCTTGAATCAATAATGGTATTAAAATACCAATCGATATTTTTATTTGAATTTAAAAAAATAATACTTTCAAAATCTTTTCTTGTAGTTTGATGCGTTTCATTGAGCTTGTAAAAATATTTAATACTTTTTGGAACAATATTGTCTTCCAAATAACTATCTAAATATTTCAAACTCAGTCCAGCTCTATATTTTGAGGCAATTTTTTCATTAAATTTTATCAATGTGTTTTTAGGATTACCTAATGGTTGATCTAAATTTTTTCGAGCCATTAGCATATAAAAATAACTATATTGTTCGTTAAAATCTAAAGAAACTAATCGATATCCTCTAACCAATTTTAATTTGGCAACATTACCCATCATTTTTGCATCTGGATAATATTCGTCGATGTATTTCATCATAGTATAAATTTGTATGGCATCGATTATCCAATTGTCTTTTCTTTGATCAATTTTGAGAGTATTTTGAAGATAATTATTCAAATAGGTTTTCAAAAATTTCAATTCATAAATAAAAGTATCTTCAAATGGACTAATAAAAGTGGGCAATTGATTGAGTCCATAAAATGGATTTTTTTCGTAATCAATTTGAGAAACTGTGATGTTTTCAAAGGGATATTTTCCAATATTTTCAGATACAAAAGAGGTTACTTTATCTATCAAAATTGATTTTTGAATTCCGTTTAACTTGTTCTCTTTCATATTTGTAGAAACAGCTATTTCACTATTTTTAAAAACTAAAAATTGTGAATTTTTTTCCAAATATATACTAAAACAAAGTCGGTTTTCACCTGACAAATAATATGTAGAGTCCTCATTTTTTATCTGATTCAAATCCGAAATTATTTTATATTCGTTAGGAATTTTGAATTTTATTTCAAAGTTAGATAGTCCATTATTGATGTCATCAAGATTTACATTACTGTTTTTTATAAATTGATGATTTTCATATCGAGCAGGAGTTAAAAACCAATTTTTTAAATAAAAATTACCATTGTCTGAATAGCCATATTTAGTAAATTTATCTGAAGGAAGTTTTACAATATAGGATATAATTAATTTTGTTTGTTGATGAGGTAGTAAAGAATTATTTAGCTGAATTTCAACAATATCTGGTTTATTTTCTGAACGATTCCATGACAATATTGATTTATTTTCGTCGATAAAAGTGATGTTTTTAGTTTTACCACGTTCTTTTTCGGAGGCTAGATGAAAACTTCTAACAAATTCATCGGAAAAACGATTGGCTAATGGTGTGTTTTTATCGGAATAGGCATTATTCCAATCGTTTAAAACTATTGATTTTAAAGTATCATTGGTTTGATTATTAAAAGTTAATTCTTGATAAATACGGAGTGTGTTTTTTTCAATATCCAATTCTACATTCATTTTTGAATGATGTTGAGCATACGTTGCAAGGCAAAATAAGAACAGTAAAAATGAATAATTTTTCAAAGTTATTTTTTTTATAAGCAATTAAAAATTCAAAAATTAAATATCAAATATTATACTTAGAAAAGTATTAAAAATTGGGACTCAAATTGTATTTTTTATAAAAATTATCCAAAGTTTCAACCACTTCATCTTCGTTATCAACCACTTTAATTAGATTCATATCTTCTGGATTTGCATTTTTAAATAGATCAATCATTACATTTTTTATCCAATCTAAAAGCCCCGACCAAAATTCGGTTCCAACTAAAATTATAGGAAATTTACCAATTTTTTTAGTTTGAATTAAAGTGATGGCTTCAAATAATTCGTCTAAAGTACCAAAACCTCCTGGCATTACAACAAAACCTTGTGCATATTTAACAAACATTACTTTTCTAACAAAAAAATAATCAAAATTGAGATTTTTATCTTTATCAATATACGGATTGAAATGTTGTTCAAAAGGCAATTCGATGTTTAAACCCACCGAAGTTCCTTCGCCACGATGAGCACCTTTATTTCCGGCTTCCATAATTCCAGGTCCACCACCAGTGATTACGCCATAACCTGCTTTACTAATTTTATAGGCAATACGCTCGGCTAGCAAATAATATTTATCTTCTGGTTTTGTTCTTGCTGAGCCAAAAATAGAAACACAAGGACCAATTCGAGCCATGGACTCGTAACCGTTTACAAACTCAGACATGATTTTAAAAATTGCCCAAGAGTCGTTGGTTCTAATCTCGTTCCACGTTTTTTGTTTTAATTTATCGTGTATTTTTTCGTCTTCGTTTTCGTAATTGTTAAATGACATATTTTAATAATTTGATATTTATAGCCTGCTAATGTAATTCTTTCTTCAAAAAATGGGCTGTGTAACTTTTTTTATTCTTTATAATTTCTTCGGGCGTTCCTTTGCAAAGGATTTCGCCACCTCCTTTTCCTCCTTCTAAACCAACATCTATAATGTAATCGGCTAGTTTTATTACGTCTAAATTGTGCTCGATAATTAGTACCGAATTTCCTTTATTTACCAATTTATTTATTACATCCATCAACACTCTAATGTCTTCAAAATGCAAACCAGTAGTGGGTTCATCCATAATGTAGAAGGTGTTTCCGGTATCTTTTTTTGATAATTCGGTTGCTAATTTGATACGTTGTGCTTCTCCGCCCGAAAGCGTGGTACTTTGCTGACCAAGTGTTATATAACCTAAGCCAACGTCTTGAATGGTTTTGACTTTTCTATAAATTTTAGGAATATTTTCAAAAAAATCTACCGCTTCATCAACCGTCATATTTAATACATCAGAAATTGATTTTCCTTTATAGCGAATTTCCAAAGTTTCTCTATTAAATCTTTTTCCCATACAGGTTTCACATTCAACATATACATCGGGCAAAAAACTCATTTCGATAGTTCGAACTCCAGACCCTTCGCAGGTTTCACATCGTCCGCCAGCCACGTTAAAACTAAATCTTCCAGCCTTATAACCTCTAATCATGGCTTCTGGCGTCATTGTATATAAACTTCTAATCTCTGAAAAAACATCGGTATAAGTGGCCGGATTACTTCTAGGTGTTCTGCCTATCGGACTTTGGTCAATATCAATTACTTTATCAATATGCTCCAATCCTTCAATTTTTTTGTAGGGCATTGGTTTCTTAACGCCATTAAAAATGTGTGCGTTCAAAATTGGATAGAGTGTTTCGTTAATCAATGTCGATTTTCCGCTGCCCGAAACTCCTGTAACACAAATTAATTTTCCTAATGGAAATTCAACAGTAACATTTTTTAAATTATTTCCGTTGGCACCCGATAATTTTATGGATTTTCCATTACCTTCTCGACGTTTTTTGGGCACTTCAATTTTCATTTTTCCGTTCAAGTATTGAGCAGTGATGGTGTTTTCTTTCAATAATTCTTCTGGTGTTCCTTTACTGATTATGTTTCCACCAAATTTTCCCGCTTTCGGACCAATGTCAATTACATAATCGGCAGATTCTATCATCTCTTTGTCGTGTTCAACTACCAAAACAGAATTTCCGATATCACGAAGATTTTTTAAAGAATTAATCAATCGCTCGTTATCGCGTTGATGCAAACCGATACTTGGTTCGTCCAAAATATAAAGAACTCCAACCAATTGTGAACCGATTTGAGTGGCCAAACGAATACGCTGAGCTTCGCCACCAGAAAGCGATTTCGAACTTCGACTTAGTGACAAATAATTTAAACCAACATCCAACAAAAACTTCAATCGATCGTTGATTTCCTTTAGTATTTCGGCTGCAATGGTTTTTTGTTTTTCAGATAATACTTTCGGCAAATTCCTAAACCAAACTATCAATTCCGATATATCCATGACAGATAATTCGGCTATGTTTTTATCGTTAATTTTAAAAAATAATGCTTCTTTTTTCAATCGAGAGCCCTTACATTCTGGGCAATTGATTTCGTCCATAAAATCTTTTGCCCATCTTTTTAAAGAAGTTGTGTTATTTTCATCATGTTGATTTTTTATAAAATTAGCGATTCCTTCAAAATCAATTTTATACTCCTTAGTAACACCAGCAGCTTTTGATTTTACAGAAAATTTTTCATTTCCACCATTCAAAATCATTTCCATAGCTTCTTCTGAAATAGATTCGATAGCATCGGACAATTTGAAATTATATTTTTCACCAATAATTTCCAATTGCTTAAACATCCACGAATTTTTATATTCGCCCAATGGTGCCAATCCGCCTTTGTTTATGGACACTTTTGGATTTGGTATGATTTTATTTCTATTGACTTCGTTAACAATTCCTAAACCATTACAATGACTGCAAGCACCTTTAGGAGAATTAAACGAAAACAAATTGGGTTCTGGGTTCTGATACGATATTCCAGTGGTTGGACACATCAAAGTTCTACTAAAAAAACGTACCTCATCACTTTCATGTTCAATAACCATCATAATATCATCGCCATGATGCATCGCAGTTTTGATGCTTTCAGCTAAGCGTTTATCCGTATCAACATCAGAATCAACTTGTAGTCTATCAATTACAATTTCAATATCATGTGTTTTATACCGATCCAATTTCATTCCAGTGGTGATGTCGGTAATTTTTCCATTTACTCGTACTTTTACAAAACCTTGTTTAGCAATTTGTTGGAATAATTCGGCATAATGACCTTTTCTTTGAAATTATCTTTTATCAAATCTTTAATTTGCTCATCCGAATAAGAAACCATCTTTTCGCCAGTGTTATAACTGAAGGCATCGGCAGCTCGGGCATATAAAAGCCTCAAAAAATCGTAAATTTCGGTAATGGTTCCTACTGTTGAACGAGGCGATTTGGTTGTAGTTTTTTGCTCAATAGCAATAACGGGAGATAGTCCATCTATTTTATCAACATCGGGGCGTTCCATTCCACCAAGAAACTGACGGGCATAGGCAGAAAATGTTTCAATATACCGGCGTTGACCTTCGGCATAAATGGTATCAAAAGCCAACGATGATTTTCCAGAACCCGATAGACCTGTTATTACCACAAGTTGTTCTCTTGGAATTATAATATCAATGTTCTTTAAGTTATGAACTCTTGCCCCAATGACTTCAATTGTATTATTGTTTTCTAGCATTTATTTGCTGTAATGTGTATTGTTGTATAATGTATAATGTCTTCTGTATTTTGAATTTTATAATTCCAAAATTACAAGAAATGCAAAAATACAATTTTATAGATAAAATTTAGTTAGTCGTTACAGAAGAATTTATTAAAGATTTTTATATTTGGCAAATAAAATGGCATTGAAAGAATCTAAAATAAATTGAGCATATATGAAAATATTAGGAATAGGATCACGAATAAAACATTCAGAATTTGGACTGGGAGTTATAACCAATGTAACTTCTAAACATTATTGGGTAACTTTTATCGAAAACGGATTGGAAACCATTGATGTTGATAGTGAGTTTGAAGTGATTGAATCGGTGGAAGATGAAGTAGATACCGTAAGTTTTTATGAAGTTGAAAAAACTTTGAAAAATATTCTTCAAAAATGGTCTGATGTTACACAAATTGTTCCAATATCCGACAAATGGAAAGGCGGAAAATTGGTAATGGAACCAGGAACACCAACTCAAAATAAAGAAGTTCCAATCGATGTCTTTTTTAATAAGATTATTATGGTTAGAGATCGACTTCGTGTTATGGAGCAAAAAATAAATGCAAGTAATTTAGACAATTCTGAAAAAATAGAATTGCAGCAATATATTACAAGATGTTACGGAAGTTTGACTACATTTAATGTATTATTTAAAAGAACCAATGATTTCTTTGTTGGAGAGAAGACGAAATAAAAAGTCTCAGTTTGCAGTCACAGTAATCAGAAACACTAAAAACTGCGACTGTAACTAAAAACTAAATAACTCTCTTCCTTTGACGATTTTCTATATAATATTCAATGGCTTTTTTGGTAGTGTACCAATTTCTACCTTCTTTGTGAGCATCAATTTTTCCTTGACGCGCTAATAAACTTATATATTCTTGACCATAAGGCGAATTAGGTTCATTTACAATATTGGAAATCTCTTGAAAATCATAATCATTATCGGGCAACGAACCAAGATAAATGTTTAAAGTGCGCTCTTGAGCTTGACACATGAGTAACATTAATTTTCGATAATTACCATTATTGGCTTGATTTAAAGCTTCATAATATTTTTTTCTGTCATTAGATAAAATAATTGCTGGCGGAAAACCTTTTCTCATCAATAGTAAATTCATTGCTAATCGAACGGTTCTTCCATTTCCATCAAAAAACGGATGAATCCAAACAAATTTATGATGAAAAATAGTTGCCAATTCAATATCATTCAATTGCAATGGATTGGTGTTTACAAATTCAATCAATTCTTCAAGTAAATCAGAAACTTTATTAGCATTTGGCGGAACAAAATTAGCTCCAGTAATTCTGACGCCACCATTTCTAAGGCGTCCAGCAAAATCTTCTTCAATCATGTTTAAAACTAAACTGTGAATGGAAAGTATATCAATTGCTCTTATTTGATAACTATTGTCAACAATTGAAAATAAATATTTGATGGCTTTCTCGTGATTTTTGGCTTCAAAGTGTTCTCGAAGTGATTTTCCCTTTACTGTAATTCCTTCTTGAAGAACCATTTGAGTTTCTTGAAGTGTCAATGTATTTCCTTCAATACTATTCGAATTGTACGTCCATTCTACCGAAAGTGATTCTTTAATTTTTTGTAAAGCAATGTTAGGTAATGGTCTGCTTTTTTTTAAAACATCCATTTTATCATACAATCTATCGAATGTTGATTGAAATTCTTCTCTATATTTTAAATCAATGTTCCACATAATGCTGCAAATATAATTATTAATATCGGATAATAAAAATTTATTTACTATCCGATATTAAAATTTTCAAAAATCAATTTAAACTTCAAAAATCAATTTCAATTTATTTTATAAGTGTTATGGTGTTTTGTAATTGAATTTTGAAGTTGAAAATTACTCAATCATCATTTCCTTCAATTGCTTACGATAGGCTTCAAGAATAGATATTTTATAAATCAACCCAAAGAATTTACCGTTTTTTGTAACAGGAAGTAGCATTTGTTTGGAGTTATCAAATTTTTCAATAATGGTTTCCATTCCGTCATCGTGCTTGATAATTTCTTGAGGTTGCGAAAGAATTTCCTTCATGTCGGTAAATTTTATTCGATAGGGATTAAAAACCAGGGAACGAATATTTTCAAAATCAATAATTCCTAATAATTTATGTTTTTCGTCCAAAACAGGAATTATTTGCTGATTAGAATTAGACAAATGTTCAATAAGATTTTCTAAGGATTTTTCTAACGAAATGGTTTTAACATCAGTTTCAACCAATTCAAGAAAATCTATACTTTGCAAGATGTTTTTATCTTTATCACTTGTAAAAACATCTCCTTTATCGGCAAGCGATTTTACATCCAGTGAATGAGGTTCCATTTGTTTAGAAACAGCATAGCTAATTGATGAAACAATCATTAAAGGAACCATCAAATCATAGCCGCCCGTAATTTCACCAATCAAGAAAATAGCAGTTAATGGTGCGTGAAACAAGCCACTTAAAATTCCAGCCATACCAACAATAATAAAATTTGTTATGGGAAGATGCGAATTGATATTGGTCAAATCCATAAATTTTGCTACAAAAAACCCTAGATAAGAACCTACAAATAACGAAGGAGCAAAGTTACCACCATTTCCACCCGAGCCTAAAGTTAAACCAGTTGCAAAAGATTTTAACAATACTATTAAGCCAACAAAACCTAGTAGTATCCATTCATTACTTTTATGGTTTTCTAATAACGTATTTTCCAATAAACTTTCAGGATGTGTTGTTGAAAGTGTTTTCATGCTTTCATAACCTTCACCAAAAAGTGTTGGAAAAAAGAAAATTAAAACAGCTAAAATTGTGGCACCAAATAGTGCTTTTTTATAGGTGTGGTTTTTAAATCGACTAAAAAAATGTTCCACTTTTCTATAATTTCGAGCATGATAAACCGAAACTAAACCCGCCAAAATTCCAAGTAAAATATAGTAAGGGGTATTGTGAAAATCAAAATTTTGTTCTTGTTTAAAACTCAATAAAACATCCTGACTCAAAAGCACTTTAGAGACTAACGCACCAGTTGCACCAGAAATTATAATTGGAATAAAAGCA
>Ga0316608_1000669_pt1 | contig 15140 bp, 26 predicted proteins | sample MIS2016152B_MG_FD_207673 | JGI IMG/M metagenome (GOLD analysis project Ga0316608, IMG submission 207673) | Microbial mat bacterial communities from Middle Island sinkhole, Lake Huron, Michigan, United States - MIS.2016.152B | ecosystem: Environmental > Aquatic > Freshwater > Lake > Sediment...
CTTCGCCATTTTCAAAACCATTCATATCTGCTGTGTTAAGAAATGAATTGCGTTCATCTATATTGCCCATATTATCTGAATAATATATTTGAGGCATATTGTCTATGTATTCAACATCCTTATCTGTTAATACATCATAAAATGTATCTATGATTCTTCCTGGACTCCAAAAATCAATATATACTAATATATCAGCATCTTCGATTTTATCTGAATATCCATTTTTAAATATATGTACTTTTAATGGATTTACTCTTTGAAGTATTGGCTCTCCACCAACTATATCACATTGATATATTTCTTCTCCAACTATCATTGCATCATTAAATCCACCATTAAAAGTCTTTTTGATTTCAAGTTCTTTAATATAGTGATTTAACAAAAGATTCCCACGCTCTTCTCTCGCATCTTGCCACTCATAAGTATAGTAATAAGACATTTTGTCCATCTCCTTATTAAATGACTCCTCATCTTCGTGTTCAGCTTTTATAGACTCTTGCAAAGAATTAAATAATTCATTTTTTTTATTTTCTTCTATCTCAGCAATAGCATTTGGATTTGTTACTAAAAGTTTTCAATCAAATCTCCTTTTAGACTCTTCTCCTCTAAGAACATTTAGCTTTGAATTTATTATTGGATAATATTGTATGTTTTCTGGTATAAAACTTGCATCAATATTGTCTGGGTTCAGTACAAGAGCCATATCATTTAAATCCAGCAATCCATCAACTAAGTTATAGTTAATTCTTTTTCTTATGAAAGACTTTCTTATTGAGTTGTCATAAAAATATACTTTTCTGTCCGCCCAATCTAAATGAGCAGCTCTTCAATCTTTATTCTTTTGAGTAAAAGATAGCTTTTGTTTTGGAAAATTTTTGAAAAATAAAGACATATATATTTGTATTTCAGTTAATTAATTATTGTTAATAATTACAAATTCATCATAATTCATAATTTTGCAAAGGTAATATAATTATTTTAAATAACAATGGCTACTACTAAAAAAGTAATAGCCACTATATTTATTTTATTCTAATCAATTATCTTTTTCTTTTATATTCCTTTTATAATTTTTTTCAAAGAATTTATCTTGTCCAAGATAATTTAAATCTCTGTTTGATATAGCATCTCTTGGAGACATATCACCTAAAAGTCTTAATTTATCTTCTCTTATAAGCATTAACATTGCCAATGCATCATGTCTGTCGTAATTTCCATCTGGACTCCACATAGACAATTCCTGCAATAATGGCTTTGACCATATTTTTTGCAAACCAAGTATAGTTCTTTCTTCTTCAACTAACTGTCCATCAACAATACTACTGACAAGTATTTTCTCTGGTTTTAATAACCAATCTCTAATACAACGTCTTGCGTAAGGTGCTACAGAACCATAATTTCCTGTACCAAGACTCTTGTTGCCATACATACCACTCTTAACCATTTCTTTGTCTTTGAGGAATTCAAGAGTTGGACATAGAAGATATAATGAGTTCATTTTTGAAAAATAAGCAAACAAACCTTTCTTGTTATTTTCGTAATTGCATTCAGCATTATACATGAGTAATGCAAGCCTACAATTCTCATAAGCTTCATCAGCAAACATCGGTCTACCAGTATATTCAAAAACTAATTCATCGGTTCATAAATCTAATATAAATAAGCTAAAAAGTGATAGAGTGTCAGAACTGTCATCATCATATACGTCAGCACCAGCTATATATCGCCCTCTTGGAACTTTACCAGAACTATCTTTTATTGGCAGATGTTTAATACATATTGTGCCTTCGATTTTATTGTCTTTGTGCGGAAATTCTGTTATGTATTTTAAATCATTATCGGGTTTGTATTCAACAATGCCTTCTTTTGAAATCCTTAATCTTCCAGTCCACATATCATCTGTGTATTTTGGATTAAGATTAATTTCGTTTATTACATCATTAAGTTTGTCTGTTGGATATAATGAGCCATCGCGTTTCATGATAGCATCCTGTATAGTAAAAGCAGTTTCAGCCTTGCGTCTAGTTAGCTGTAATGGATCCGAGGAGTTATATTTAAGGTTAATCCTATACTCAATCTCAGAGATTAGAGCTCCAATAACATCACTAACACCATCTTCATTATAATATCCTTTTGAATTAACATATCCTGGATAAAAAAATACGGTTTTTTTCTTTCCTTGAGCACCTTTATCCCAATAGTTTGGTAATGAATAAACTCTATATCCATCTGGATAATTAAGCATCTCAAGAGCTCCCATAAAATCATTTCCGGATGACCCACCTGTACCAATTCCTGACATCTGTCCGAATGAAATGTCGCCCTCCTGTACATTTGGCATACAGGTTTGTCATGTTTCCAAGAATTTAGAAAAAGCTGCAAACTCCTCGAAACCAAGTCACGAGCTCCTTTTACCCCTCAATTTATCACTATCGTCTTTAACAGCAACACCAAGTACTTCGTTTAAAGTTCCAGCCTCTAACTGTGTATCTGAATCTATAAATCCAGACTTTCAATTTAAATCCGACATTGATGCCTTTAGTCTTGCAGATGGAAATTGGGTATATTTTGCACAGTGAGTTATTCCATCAATAAACTTATTTAGCGTACCATCCTTAATAAGATATTCCTTTTGATAAGCAGCAACCAATGACTTTACATTACGTCTATTTAATTCATTTTCTCCAAGAACAAAATTCTTAGCCAGTTTAGAACCGAACGAATATGATTTTGAGCGTCCACGGCTTGCTATCTCAATACAGTGCTTTCCACCAACAAAATCATCGTACATTCCTCCATATCTAGCTTGATGTCAATAATGAAACCTTCAATAAACGCCCTCTCACATTTCTGGAAAATCAATTACACGCTCACCAACCTTAGAACCTTTTTTTATTTTAGTCTGAATAATTGGAAAGTAATTTAAATAAAAATACATATCTCCAGTAATCCATTCCCCATCAGACTCTCTAATCATTCCATTCCAGCATCTTAAAACTTCACGTTTTAACCATTGTCCATATTCTGATTGTGGATTTGGATTAGGCATTAACTTAGTATAACATCCATGCTTTTGAAAGTGTATGGCTGCCTGTCTAAAATAATTTGTATCAGTTAGTATATGTGGATTTACTAAATCAATCTTTATTTTTCCAAACGAATCTCTTTCTAAATCTTTTGCGTATTTTCTATCTGGAGATATTAATCGTTGAATAAATTCAACATTATTAATCATATCTAATAAGTCAGTTCTACACTCATCTTTTAAACTATTGAGTAATTCATCTGTTAATTGTGTTTGATAAATATTTGTATGTATCATTATTTTAATAAATTATCAAATCCACCATCCAATAATGACTGTTGTCTATTTCCTCTCATCTCACTTAAATCCTCGATTTCTTTTACAACAACACGTTCAGCCTCAACTATCTTTTGAGATAATGGTATTAATTCTTTAAGAGCTCTTGTGTATTTATCAAAAGTCTCTTCGCTTACATCGGCATCTCTGAGATAAACCCTTAGTTTATCAACACCAACTTTTATATCTTTAAGAAGTAGCGATGAAGAAGTTTCTGTCATAGACACATATACATCAATTGCTTTTTGTAAATCACTGTCTATCTTAAATTTACTATCAAATCCAATAAGTTCTTTAACTCTTTCAATTCTCTCTTGCTCATCTACTATAAATTGCAAATCACTTCTTGGGTCATATACAAAATATATAAATGACAACTCCTTCTCTAACTGTGTTTTACCAAGCGTTCTGTCCCTTTGATCAAGTCGCTTAAAAGCTTTGATTGAAAATACTATTGGTTCAACATTTAGCTTGAAATCGCGACGATTGAATAATCTCATATTAATATAATGGTGTTAAATGTTGTAATCCAGTCCTTCTTATATATCCACCAACCCCTTTTTTAAATTCAGTTACTACCACACCATCTTTATCTACACGAAAATAATCTATATTTGCCTTATATCTTTTTTCATTGTTGAAAACAACTTCAACTGTTTGCCCAGATGAAAAAAGTTTTTTGTCTGATAGTCTCAATACACTTAAAATTCTGTAAGAATTATTTTCTGAAACAGCATCATATATATATCTGTCTAATGGATTCCTGTTTAGTTTTACTTTTAATTTGTATATAAAATTGCTTATTTGATTAAGCCTATATTTTCATATACCACCACATTTATCAACGTACCAGTAATAATAACTATCTTTCTTCATATTAATTTATTTCTTACAAACGTTTGGTCCGCCATGCATCATCGTAGTCATACCATCCTTAATAATTAATTCTCTATCTTTACTGCATATAGGACACTTTAAAGCTGAGTCTACTAACTCTCCATTAACAATTTTTGTTATTGAATTCTTGGATACGATCTTATCATATCTAATACAATCTTTATTATTACATTTATATTCCGGCATATAATCTATTTTAATCTCCAATCGTTTGAAAACAATTCATAATTAGAGAATGTGTGTTTAACTCTTTGTCCATTAGACATATAATAAAAATATGATTGATAATCGCTATTTTTATTTGTTGCAATATGACAATGCACTTCTAATTCATACTTTGGAATGTACATTATCTTACCAAGCTTGCAATTTTCAGATGCTTGTCCAAAAGTCATTATAATATCAATTTAGGCGTGTTAATATCAAAATTAAGTGTCTTTTCGCCACTTAATAATCCCTCTCCTTCAGTAATATACTCATGCTCATCTATCTTTAGAGTTACATCTGAAATATCTATCAATAAATGCTCCTTATAGTCAAGCAATATAACAGGTATATCATAATATAGCGTTTTGTCGTAATGTTCATCAATATCACCCATTATAGAGTTTTGCTTTTTAACCTGCTTGCTTTTTTTATATCTATCAAAAGATATTGATAATATATCTCCATTATTTAACCCTCTTGCTCTTGCCTGCTCAGAAGAAGATACTATTTCTTGGATATCTTTTACTTGATTTAATTTTGAAGTGTCAATTATACTGCCATGCTTAGACTCTTCTTCAGAATATCTATTACATGTAGTTATAATTCCGCTAAATATTGGAGTTGCTTTCTTTATATTTAATATTTTCATTATTTAATTACCTCCCACTTGTTTGATAAAATATTTAAAATACTTTTGAATATAATTTTTATAGAGTAATTAGATACTCCATAAATATTTGTTGCTTTTTCGTGTAATCCTTTTACATCAGTATTTTTTATATACAATCCTTTTGGCCAAAAACTTAACCTTATCTTTGCTCCATTTTCAAATTCTTTCTTAATATCTTTTAATTTCATTACTTAATTTCTTATTTTCATTTATTTTAACTATTCTACTCTCTTTGGTATGAAGCTTGCCGATGAATTGCAAATTGAAACTCATGGGCAAGCTACTTGTATCTTTTAATATGGATTCATCCATAAAACTAATCTCTCCTATCTTGTTTCTAATATTCTCAAAATAAGACTTATATGCAAATATAACAACACTTTCAGGAATATTAAGTTTCTGAGATACTGTCTTCGCCATCTTTCTTATCTGCTTGTTTGCGTATATTGTTTTTGGCTTTGTGCTTTTCATGTATATCGAAAATTAATATCAATCTATATTGTTCTGTATCTTTCTCTATGTTTGGTATATAATGATTATCTATTTTATTATCTTTCATAACACCAGATCTCTTCAGCTTAGAGATTGTTATATTAAATTGAGGGACCGTCATGCCTATATCCTCTCTAATTTCCTTCCTAATCTCTATGCTTTTGAGAATGTTGTCTAATACCAATTCGTCTTTAATAACTTCTTTTAGCTGAAATCTTTTATTCAAAAAAGATGCTAAAACGTAACGTTCAGTCTTTGTTAGTTTATGAAATGGTACTAAGAATGATAATCATTTATAAAAAAATCCAATATCCAGTGCTGTTGGTATAGTTGCAATATTTGAATTTTTATTTATATTTATCACTATTTAGTTTCTTCTGTTGGTTCTTCTGTAATAGTCAATATTGTTACTATCTCTGCTGCCACTGTTTTTACAAAGTCTTTATCCAATTCTAAGAATATCTGTGGGTTTTCAATTACTTTAAATAAATAATCAATCCTTTTATACAACTCATCATTCCTAAATTTTTGGATTTGCTCCATTAAAAACTTATTTTGCTGCTGTAACTGTCCAGCAACATTCTTTAATTCTTCCTTTGATAATTCTTTTTGAACTTGAGGTTTTGAAATTTCCATTTTACTTCTTTTTAAATTGTTTTCTAATCTTTTTTATTTCTAATATATCATGTATATTTCCTGTTGCAACATCTGTTGAACCACAATCTCCACAATGACATGGAGTCATATCTCCATCTATATCTTCTTCTACTCCAGAAGAATTTAATATCTTTAACGACAAACAAGTGTCGCAATATCATACTGGTTCTAAATCATAATTAATTTTATTCATTACTTATTTTCTATTTTCTTCATTATTTTAATAATTTCATTCTTATAATCAGCAAATGTTTTCATAAAATATTCATTTCCATCACATATATTATCGTTCTTTTTTGCTGGCTTTGAAAATAGTAAATTTCTAACAATAATTTCATTAAAATAGTCAACAAAATCCTCTAATTCTTTTAAATCAAAATCATTTTCTGAATATTTTTTCATTCTAATTACATTGCTATCATCTCTTATGTAATGCAATTCTGCTTCATATAAATGTTTAAATTTTACACAAGCATCGTAATTATCAGATTCGCCAGTATTTCTATGGGTTATTTTTGATTCAAAATATTTATCTCCAAATGAATCATTAATTAAATCTACTAAACTCTTCATCTATTTTATCTTATATAAATTATCTATCATTATATTTCCAACATATACATCAATTAAATCTGTTGATTGATTTGGATTGTGTATAAATATTTCATAATCTTCCATGTTTTTGAAGTGATTTAATATCTCCTTAATCTCATTAACAGTAGTATCTGATATATTTATATCAATAGTTTTTTCTACTGGATTTATGTTTATTGATTCTGCTGCCATATTTTAATATCTAAATACCTCCTCGTCTATTAATGTCCATGAATCTTTATAAATCAAATTATTTGTATTTACCTCAGTGAATGTTCTTGGTCCCATATAGTATAAATTTGATACATCTATCATTTCAACCGCTTTTCCATCCTCCATTAGCAATGGTTCAGTTGTAATGCTCTCCTTGTAATAACCTTCTGGAGCTACTCTTGGTAAATCCTCCATCTCTTTAGTTTTTGGATTAATTCTTTTGCCTGGATTACCAACCTTTACCGTCTGATCGTAATTTAAAAAATACAATATTGTTTTTTCCATTACTTCTTTATAAAATTAAACTTTGCTTTTAATACCCTATGTTCATATACATCTCCACCAATAGTTATATCTAACTCTCCATCATAATTATCTATATATCTATAAAAAGACGCATATTCATGGAATACTTTTATCCCATCTATTATTTCCATATTTATTATTTTATCTGTTCCCATTGGGGATTCGAACCCCCTACAATCTATCGCATTATTAATAAATTAGCCATCACCAGTCGGACTCTTTTGGGAATTTAAGAAGCAACGAGAACTTCTTGTGTAGTTTATCATCGCGGACACCGCTGAAAGGATTTTTAATACAATATACAATATTGCCGGTTACTATTTACCCTGAACCTAATTCGTTTTTATTTACAAACAATCAACAATTAACAACTATTATGTACTTTCACAAGCACCTCATTATTAAACAATTATAGCACAAGACGTAGGACTCGAACCCACAATTTCGGAGTTGAAGTCCGACGTGATAAACCATTTCACTAGTCTTATATTTAATGATTGATTAACTGGCTCAATCATTAAAGCCTCTATACATTCCAAACCAAAGGTAAAGAACTATTCACTTACAGCCTCACAGCTATATGACATTATAATGCCATTATTAATCAATATTAAATCATTATACTTTTGTTTATTTGGTGGTCTATCCAAATGCCTTGTAATATAATTCTCTCTAACAACAATTATTGGCTCTATTTTATCAACCCTAACACATTGCTTTTTTATCTCTAAATCAGTATCTCTCTTACTTTTTCTCATATACCTTTTTCATTTCTTTGCAAAGGTAATATAAGTTTTTCAATCTACCAAACATTTTGCCAATTATTTTTAATAAAAAAAGCACATTATTTCTAATGTGCTTATAATCAATTGATTTACTCTACCACCCAGCTTGATATACAGCGGCTTGGGGGAATAAGGTTTTGCCCAAAACAAATGACTTAGACTTGAATGGGGACTTTTCCTACCAAGACTCATAACCAGCATATTATCTGGCAGAGGAACTACTTGGGCTCATTTTAAAGTGCAGATTAAATGACAAAGACTTAACCAACACTATTTGATTAGATAACTACGCAAGGACTATCAGACCTCGATCACCTTTAAATTTAATGTGGAGGGCAATTACTCCATTCCATAGATTATGTAGATATCTAATATCTTTTTAGCACTTTTTACCAGTGCCTTTACCAGTCTTCTTGTTTGGTTTAGATTTCATAGTTTAAATTATTTATTTTTGATTATATACCCTCCAGAAGCAAACTTAATTTTATTATTATCAAATACATTAGTTCCAGTGTCTCCATATATTTGGGCTTGGTTTTCTAGAGAATTAGTATTTGTATATTGATCCTTATCTAATTGTTTATTGAACAATACCTGTTTTGGTATGAAATTAGCAGTATCATGCTCTCTACCAAATATATTTGCATCAACATCAACCTCTTTACCTTTTCTATTGTGATATCCATAATATGTCTCATCATTCGATATATTTAGTGGTGGCTGTAATAATTTAGAATATGTAGAATTATCAGTATTATGAGCTATATCGAAATTACTTTCTCCAGTTTTAAATTGTAACGCATGTCTATTTTCATGAGCTAATGTTTGATCCTGTCATTTACCATCAGCTCCCTTTCAATCAGATCCTAGATATGTAGCATTCTGTCTTGGATCATAATATGTTCTTGAATTTGTAGATATTATATTTTTTGGAATCATAGTATTTCCATATATATCCTTTGATTGCTCAGCCTTTATATCATCAGATGATTTTGATGATCCTCACTCTATTTGCGATCCGTCGTCATATGATATTGGATCTCCAAATTTATTATATTTTATTTTTTTACCAATATATAATGATTGTTGTCCCCCATTATCGTATGTATTATAATTTTCCCTTATATCATCTAAACTATTTATTCCGTGACTTAAATGCAGTCTCATTACATCTCGTCTATCTCTCATTGAGAGATCATTTCAATTACCCATTATTCTAAATTATTTTTGGGTTTATATTCTTTTAATCTGTCTTCATAACAAGACTTATTATTCTTTTCTCATATCCTCTCTAACTCATCAATAATAAATGGTGTATTATAATTATTTATAATAGCTATTCTTCTTACTATTGCCATATCTACACCATACTCTTTTGAAAGCTCTTTAAGTTTATATTGTTTATCTGGATTATATCCACCAGATGATTTATTAAGTCCCATAGCTACATAAGTTGTCTAATTGAATTATATTCTCTCCATTTATTGTATCCATCAACAACTGCTTGTATTTCTAATCTTTCCCTATCATGAGCTTCTTTTTCAAATCTCACCCTCACCTGCTCATTAGTCTCTACTCTTCTTGCTATTGAATTCCTTCTTTCGTTTACTTCTTTAATCTTCATATACTTAATACTTTATATATTTTAATTATATCTTATTCTTAGATACAAAAAGTCCCTATAGCGATTTTATTTGCTTGACAACCCCTCTAAAAGGTTGCGATTTTAACGCTGTCGGATTTGATTGTAGTCAGGGTCTCTTTCGATACTCACTCTATCTAACTCTTTAGATAATTGTCCAGCTATAACCTGTGCTTTATGCTGCTGGCCCTACAATATGTCATCATCCATGTGACAGGTCTGTTTCGATGGTATGGGAGAAAACTCAATTTTAAATCAATACTCAAGTCCTTCTTGATAATTTAAAATCTACAATCCCACGTCTATTGAGCTCACTATTAAATACCCTCGCTCCGAACACACTATGACATGTCCATCTAAAAACTATTTCTAATTTTTTGCAAAGGTAATATAAATAATTGATATATGCAATAGGGGTAAAAGTTTTAAATCGTAAGTAAAATGTATTATTTAGTTTTAGATTGTAAGCAAACTTATATATGTGTTAAAATTATGTGTTAAATTTTACTATAAAAATTTTTTCTGCATAAAAATATTTTTTTTTGTGAAATGGTTTGAGAGTGGGATACCCCCCCAAACAACCCCCTTCACTAATTTTTGCGCGACGGTAATCCCCCAGCCGATTACGCATACATATAAATTGGGGGAAAACTAATCAAGCTGTATCGTCAGCACAAATCGTTATGGGACTATTGTCATTAATCGGAAAAGTTTATGGAGAGTCTAATCCATGGATAGTTAAATCAACCGAAACCCTTTCTGCTAAGGAAGCTAAAACTATTAATTCAGCAGTTGTTGTTGAAGGTAAATTTGGCAAACAGGTATGTTTCACGCTTACAAGCGGTGGAACTCAATACGCTTCTCTATCTCGTGATAGCGAATTGGAAATTGGTGAAGAATTTCCAGTTGCTGGAGCAAAATTCATTACATTGTCTCGTGAAGGAGACTCTGATATTGTTCGTGTTGAAGAAGCGTAGTATCACTGATAGCACTACACCTTCGAGTGTAGTGCTTAATCATTTCATGCCATTATGATATAATATAGCTATTTTATATTGCAATATTGTCATAGTTCGCCAACAATTTCAACTCAATTTAACAGAGTGCATACCATATTTATATGGCAGGTTTATACATTTATGTATAAGTTTAGACCAATTAATACGCTTTATGTATTAATTAGGAGCTCAAACTCTTTAAAACAATTATTATTATGAGACCTCGTATTTGCATGGCATTAGTTGCCTCAACAGGTTCTAAAGTTTATAAAAGAACTCCTGAACAATTGGCTCAAATGAAGCGTAGAGCCGAATTTGAACGTTCCTATTCAAAAGATAAGGCTGTATTCTCTAATATAGACAAAACAGCTGAGTTATCAGAATTTTCAAATGGTATAGCAAATGCTATTGCCATGTTCAAACAATCAAAAAGGGTTGCAGCTTTATAGTTGCACCCTTATATTTCAATAAACAATTATTATAAACAATTTAACAATTATCATTATGAAAAAAGTAGTTTTAACAATCGCTGCCATTATGGCATTTTCAGCAATTAGTTTTGCGCAAGCTCCTGAAGTTGCTAAAGTTAAGAAAGCAACTGCAACAGTTTCAACAGATGGCAATTATGTTGCAATACCTGCAACAAAAGCTGCTGCATTTACTGACACAATTACAGGTAAAACTTACACAGATGCAAAAGGTGTAGTTTCTCCAGTATTTAAAAGTAAATCCGGCAAATTGTATATTGGTATGACCAGTAAAAAGACTGGTAACTATTACCGTAAATACCTTAATATCTAATACTGAAAACATAGGTTTGTCTCTTGGGTGAAATGCCCTAATAGACTACAAAAACATAGGAGCTAAATTCCTTTGGTGAAATGCCATAAATGAGGTATGTAGAGGTAAGTCTCTGCATACCTACTAAACAACAACCCTTTAAAAACAAATCATTATGAGAACTATTAAAATTATTGTCGCTATTATATTATTTCTTGGAATATGTATAGCTATGTCAGCACAAAATGTAAAATCAAAGATTCAGCCTAAAATTGATTGGGTAGACAATATTGATAATCCTGACAATTCAGAATATTTATTTGAAGTGAAATTCAATCATAAGATGGCGAATCCTTCACATGAAACGCTACAAATGCTATTTATGGAGAGATATTATGAAACTCTTCAACCATGTAGCAAAGAATATTTTGATAACATGCAAATTGAATATACTGTATATTGTTTAGATGCTAAAGCCCAAGAAACCACCTTTATTGGGTGGTTTGGGACTATGGCTGAAATACAAGCTAAATATCCTAAAACCTTAATCAATGAACCTAACAAATGTGGCTATTTTGCTGTTGTTGGATTTAGAGATAAAGATGAATAAATTAATTACTTCCTAAGCATGAAGACAAACTGCTTACTTTGGGGGTGTTTGGTATTGACAGCACTTGAACATTAATAATACATACAAAGGAGAAGTCCTAATACTTGAAATATAACAGGCAAAACCATTATGTTTGCTCAACCAGTAGCTTATAGGGCTGCTGCATAAGGGAATAACAAAGCTATTTTTCTTAAAGAGCTGGGGTGTCAACAACCTTATCATTCAAAGTTGAAACAAAAGAGTTTATTTATTTAGATAAAATAAATTGGTGGAAGCTGGAGATTAACTCTCTGCCCAAAAAAGTTTTGTAGTTTAAGATATATAACACCAGAGAACAACTGTAAAGTGTAAGTATGTAAAATATTATTAATTATTAGAATGTTTGGACGAGGGTTCGACTCCCTCCACCTCCACCTAACATATTAATTAAAATTAAATAAATTATTAATCAATCTTTAAAAACAATTACTCTTATGAAAACAATCAAATTAAAGTATCTAATAGGTACAATTATTCTAACAATAATAACAGCTATTATTGTAATTTTTCAAAGCAGATATGGAATTGAAATGTTAGTTATTTATTCAGTGTTATTATCATTATCATTAGTACTACTGTTTGGTGATAGAAAAATTAACACTCATGCAGTAGTTGATGATAATAGAAAAGTAATTGCAACATTTCAAAATGAAGAATCAGCAATTAAATTTGCAGATAATCAACAAAAGAATACAAAAATTGTTATGTTAAATATTAATAATGTAAAAAAATAAATACATTATTAGCAATTATGTTTATATAGCATTTTTTTTATTAAATTACCAATAAAGCAATAGTCATAAAAATAATTAATCAATTAATTAAATATAAACAATTATATGATAAGATGTTTTTGAAATTTTAGCGAATTGACTATTGTAAATACCAAGCGTGGTAAATTATACGAATCCTTTATGGTAGTGTATAATTAAAATTAATCTAACACACAAAAAATAAAAGTGTTTAAAAACTTTCAAAGATACAGATATAACGACCGAAATATGGGCGCACGGCTGCGCCAATGTTTCGAACTGCAAATACATTTTCAGCCGTGTAGCACATATTTATGTGTTATGTGGCGTTATTTTTTTTCTTAATTTCAAACAATTTTAATTCACAAATATGGATTATAAACAAGCAGCTCGTTCTCACGAGATAAACAAAAAAGAAGGTTCAATCGCATCGGTAATCAACAAATCAACAATTGCATCATTTGAGGTTGGTTATGAATTTTGTAAAAAAGAATACGAAGAAAAACTTCGTTGGATTCCGATTAGCGAAGAACTTCCAGACCCGCTCAGCCAAAATAAAATTGTAGTAAAGCTTTCTAAAATAGATACAAGATATGGTTTAAATAATCCATATACTGAAATCCGTTTTGCATCAGTAAATTGTCATCGTCAGTTTGTTCTAAGTCTTATGAATAATTACGAGGCAAAATATATAACCGCATGGCGTTATTTTTTATAATGCCACATAACGAAGGTGTATGTGCCGTTTATTCAATGGCACATTACACAGTGTTAGATGCTGTTTTTCTCTTTCTTTCTTAATTTTCGTTAAACTTTCAATGAATAGTTGTATATGTAATATATATAATATATATTTGCAGAGTAATTCAATACAGGGTTATATAATACTTAAAATTATGACTTCAACTAAATTAGAAAACAAGCTGCAATCTATTTATAAAACTGCGGGTTTTGATTTGGAATGTGATAACCGTTCTTATTTCACAAAAAGCCTTAACAAGGCATTATCAAACTCAAACGTTGATTTTTTGCTTATTAAAAAAGGTTATATGCGGACTAACTCGAATAACTTTAACTATAACCTTAGAATTTTCATAAATGGAATAGGTAAGTGTTTTATGCTAAAATCGTTTGAACCTGAAAGTATTTGTTATTGTTTCGCAAAAGTAGCTAAAATGCCTCACGTAAAAGAATCAATAACTATACATCAAGATGCTTATGTTTGTTCAAAATGCAACGGTAAAGGTGTTATTCCTACATTTAGACATGTTTGCGAAGGTGTTTGTTTTGATTGTTTAGGAATTGGTTATAGATTTCATTCTGGAAACTGGTAATAAAATATAAATATGAAAAAGCTAATAACTATACCCGATAATCTTGTCGAGCCACTACTGATAATGTCTGCTGTTAAAAATAAAGGAAACTTCCACGCTCAAATAATCGATATTCTTTCAAAAGCTGTCGAAGCGCACAAAGCTTCGTCTTTTTTAAAATAGCAGGTAACGAACGGCTGTATGGGCATTTAGCACAATAGCGAGAGCTAACCTTTCACACCGCTTAAATTCCTGTACGGGCTACGGAGCTTCTAAACGCACTTCACCGTGCTAATGCCAATACAGTAGTGTTATAAGCTGTTTTTCTCTTTATTAAAATTTAAAATTAAAAAAATATGGTTACAAAGTCAGATTATTTAAGAGCAAAAGAAATTATAGTTGAGTACGAAGAATTACTTTCAACTTTAATAGAAAAAGGGAATGAATGGGATATTGATTTAATCCCAATTTTATCTACAAGACCAAGAAATATCTTAAAAGCAGGGTTTGAAAGAGATTCTGTATTCATTTCTGATATTTTAAACTATTTAAAAATAGAAGGAATGGAGAAAATAGAAAGATGCGAAGAAAGAAAAGGGTGTTATATGGCAATATTTTGGATTAGTCGGAATGTTGGCATAAAGTCGTATAACGAAATAATGCAGTATGTTATTCCTTTTTTAAAATAGCTTATAACGGCGGGTGTATGTGGGGTTTTAGCGTTGATTTTCGTGGGTGGATAATCCCACATACACTTGTGTTATGTTTCAGGGCTTTCTTATCTTCAAACAAAATATTAATCTTTAAACATAAATAAAATGGAA
>Ga0316608_1000670_pt1 | contig 15130 bp, 9 predicted proteins | sample MIS2016152B_MG_FD_207673 | JGI IMG/M metagenome (GOLD analysis project Ga0316608, IMG submission 207673) | Microbial mat bacterial communities from Middle Island sinkhole, Lake Huron, Michigan, United States - MIS.2016.152B | ecosystem: Environmental > Aquatic > Freshwater > Lake > Sediment...
CGGGTTGATGCCATGGTGAATAGTAACGATGGCTTTGAAATTGCGGAACTCGATCTGAAACTTCGCGGTCCGGGAGACCTGGAAGGCACCCAACAAAGCGGTCTTGCTTTCGACCTGAAAATTGCCAATCTGGCCCGCGATGGACAAATTCTTCAATTGGCCCGTGATACGGCATTAAGTGTGTTGGAATCTGATCCTTACCTGACTAAACCTGAAAACCAGATATTGGTAAACACTATTGCAAAATCTAAAAATAAAGAGGTGGACTGGAGCCAGATCAGCTAATTTTTTATTTCTCCTTCAGCAACACATCCATCCATTCATCGGGAACCTCATCAACAGCTTTAGTTAACAACTCTCCCCATTTTCTGGAAATAGACTGAAGGTCGCGGTGCTCAAACCTGTGCACCTGAATATCGTGTGAATTATGTTTATAAATAAGCACATCGATAGGATATGCCACATCGTTGGCACTAACGCGGGTCGAATCGAACGACAGAAAACCAGTTTTAAGGGCAAAGCGTATGCTTGATTCGTAGGTAATCGTTCGTCGAAGGACAGGTTTGCCATAGCCGGAATTTCCTATAATGGTAAACGGAGAACCATTCCCTATTTCAACCCAGTTTCCTTCGGGATATAAAAGAAATAACATATGTTCCGAATCGTGATTTAATTGTCCCCCAACAATAGCATGGAAATTAAATGCAAGTCCCGACTTGGTTAGAGATTCTTTATCTTCGTCAGCTACCCTCCTTATTTGTTCGCCAAACAGGTTTACGGCCTGATACATTTTATCTAAGGTTTCAAAACGCTCGTTCATCGCTTCGGAGAAGTAGGTGATCGCTTTATCGCGCACTGACCGAAGTCCTGATGTCATAATAAACAGATTATGCCGCTCGTTTTTGTATATCTTATACTTCTCTATAGTGGAAGTTTCGTTGCCCGATGTGATACGTGTATCCGATAACGCTACTATCCCTTCTCTTAGTTTAATACCTAAACAATATGTCATTTTTATTGTGTTTGTTGTTCAATTACTTTTACCGAATATTCGGTAAATCCATTGCCTTTGGCGATAAGAACCCCCTTAATAGGCATACAATCGGTATAATCCAGTCCATGTCCAATTTTTATATAATGCACATTGGCCAGCAGGTTATTGGATGGATCAAACCCAATCCAGCCTGTTCCGGGTAAAAAAGCTTCCGCCCACGCATGCATGGCCAGACTTCCGGTAAAATCCTGTCCCTGGTTAAGATAACCCGAAACATAGCGTGCAGGTATACCATTTGCCCTCATGGATGCAATAAAAAGATGGGCATGATCCTGACAAACACCTGCTCTGATTTCCAAAATCTCATCCAGTTTAGTTTGAGTTGTGGTTACACCCACTTTATAAATGATATTTTCGTGTACCCAATTGTTTATCCGCAACATGCATTGAAAGAGTGTTTCGCCGGACACATACATAACTTCTTCGGGCAATAGTTGGTTAACTGGTGCGGTAAATTCATTTACCGACAACCATCGGTAATTATCTATTCGAAAAGCAAAGTCAGTTAATATCCTTTTCTGTTCCTCCGGGTCTATCTCGGTAATATCAAAAGGATTAAAATCATCCTTTTGCACGATGGCATTAACGGTAAGCTTGAAAGAACAAAATTTTCGAGGCAATCTGAAACGTATGAGCCGCGCACCAAATAAAGATTCAGAAAATTGAGGATCTGCTTCCAGCGAATTTTGCACCTCAAAAGACAGACATTTTTGTCCTTTACTATCCTCAGGCAATACCATCAATTCAAGAGTTGCTTCCCTAACTGGCTTGGTATAATAATTTTCAGTCTCGTAAGTAATATGGAATATCGGCATCAGTATATAAAATACTCGTCAACAATCAGGTCGCAAATTAAATGAATTTTTTTAAGTGTATCTTCCAAAAATGGTATTACATTATCGTCTACTTCCTCTACCTGAAGGTATCGAAAATGGCTAATATCCTTACCTACCTTAAATTCCAGCGATGTTTTGCTGAATTGTTTTTTTTGACTAATTTTTTCGAGCATCTCATGTGCATTTGCCAAATTGAAACTTACCGACCGGGGAAACTCCGGATTAAGCAAGAGAAATTCCAGTGTATTTAACCTGTTTGGCAGCGAATTGTAATATTTTCGATACATATCCTTGGCTTCCAAACAGTCGAGCAGAATGTTCCATTGTTGAAGTTCGAGGGAGTTACCAAGTTTAAACTGATTCAGGGTGTGAATATCGTTAATTTTACTTGTAAGGATGCGAACAACCTGAATTGAACGTTCGAGATGCATCCCTAACTGAATAAAACGCCAGGCAACATCCTGCATCAAGGTATGCTGAATCTTCCCCCTAACAATAGAGCAATGGTTAATAACATTAGAGGTAAAATCAAATAATCCTTTTGTTTTATAAACATCAACCGGATAACCCGATACAAAAAGATAATAATTATTCATAGACTCCCATAACTCCGTTGAAATGGAATCGCGAACACTCCGGGCATTTTCCCTTCCTAAAAATGCAGAGGAAAGAATAGAAACCGGATTTTTCTCATCAAGTGCCACACCAACAAGGACTTCTTCCTCCAGAGGACGATCAGAAACGGATGGCATACCAACCATTTCGAGAATTGAGATAATTGCCCTTTCGCGCTGTTGTTGATATGGTACATCGATAGACGAAAAATACTGAACGCTTAGGTATCTGGCTAAATGTTCACTTCGCTCAAGATATCGCCCTAACCAAAATAAATTATCTGCAACGCGTGATAACATACAATCCGTTTATTAATGAACAACAACGATTTACATTTATAAATAGTAACCAAGAATAACAGAAACAGGAATTTTTTACAAAAGGTATTCCGGTCTTAAAATGTAGGCTTCACCATGTATTACATTTTTTTTTATTCAACCACCCAGGTATCTTTTGAGCCTCCACCCTGCGAGGAATTAACAATTAGACTTCCATTTTTCAGCGCAACGCGCGATAGTCCACCTTTTAATACATATTCCTTATCTTTTCCCAATAAGGTAAATGTTCTCAGATCGACATGCCGCGGTTGAAATTCATTTTCTCCTTCAATATAGGTAGAGTGAACCGAAAGGCTCATAATGGGTTGCGCAATGAATCCTCTGGGGTTAGCCTTTATTTTAGCCTTTTGAATATCTATTTCTTCCGATGATGCCTGACTGCCAATCAATATGCCGTATCCACCCGATTGATCGACAGGTTTAACAACCAGATTTTTCATGTTTTCCTCCACATATTTCATTTCAGCTTTTACATCGCATCTGAAGGTGGGAACATTATTCAAAATTGGATCTTCGCCAAGATAATATTTAATAATTTGGGGAACATAGGTATAAACTGCCTTATCGTCGGCTATTCCGGTTCCCACTGCATTTAGCAGGGTAACATTCCCTTTTCGGTATGCGCTCATTAAACCGGGCACACCCAGGGCAGACTCAGGTTTGAAAACCAGAGGATCGAGATACTCATCGTCAACCCGTCTATATATTACATCAACTTTACGGGCACCATAGACAGTGTGCATATAAACAAAATCATTATCAACGTAAAGATCCCTCCCTTCTACCAATTCAATCCCCATCCCCTGAGCCAGAAACGAATGTTCATAGTAGGCACTGTTATATATTCCCGGTGTAAGAAGCACGCAAACAGGCTCATCCTGGTTATAAGGCCGAACGGCTTGCATCGTTTCGAGCAGAGCTTCCGGATAATCGGCCACAGAGCTGACATTAAACTGAGAGAAAATATTAGAGATTGTTTTTTTCATGGTTTCGCGGTTGGCAAGCACATAGCTTACGCCTGACGGACAACGGATATTATCTTCGAGGATATAATAACTGCCATCGTTATGCTTAATTACGTCTGTTCCGGATATATGATTGTAAATTCCACCCGGAGGTGTAAAGTCGTCCATATACCTGTTTAAATTGGGGCATGAAAAAATTAAATCGGCAGGGATTATTCTATCCTTTAGAATCTTTTTCTCGTGGTAGATATCATGCAGGAATAAATTGAGCGCTTTGTTCCGCTGTATTAATCCCGATTCAATTAATCCCCACTCAGAAGCTGGCAATACCCTGGGAAAAAGATCAAACGGAAAGATTCGCTCATTGCCTTTGGGATTATTTGAATAGGTTGTAAAAGTAATTCCCCTAATCAGGAAAGATTTTTTGGCATATTCGTTCAAAATTCCAAATTCTTTACTCGAATAGAGGGAAAACAACGCCAAAAGTTTCTGATAATGCTTGTTAGCATCTTTACTCGGTTTAAAAACTTCGTCCAGCAATCCTTCTTTGATAGGATAGTCGCTAAATAAATTTGAAATTACGGTATCAGAGAGGGTATCTTTCATAATAGCACATTTATAAATTAATACTATTAATTTAATAAAGGGTAAAGATACTATAATTATATTTTTATTAAGTATAATTAATCTTTATTTAGGGGGTAATAATATATTTATATTTATTTATTAAAACTAACCTGTTTAAATAAAGGATTACGATTAAAAATTGATTGAAATGAAATTTCTAACCGTGTTTTGTAAATTTTGGTTTCTTTTTATATCGTTTATACCCAAAATTTTTGAGATAAAAAAAAGGCTGCGTATATAAGACCTTTTGGTCAAATTACACAGCCTCAAGAAAATTGTCATTTTCAAGATACAGGAAATTATCCTGTACTCGTGCTTTAAGGCTTTCTGCCTTAAATTAAACCCAATACTTAATATTTTTGAATGTGGAGATAATACCAATGAGGAAAAATAGTCTGCTGTGCGGCTAGTTGTAAATGTTAAGTTTGAATAATTATTAACTATTTGTAAACCTAAAAAATTTCTTAGGCACCACACAGCAGGAATATCTTATGGCATAAAAATACAGGTTCAGAAATTGGTAAACCACAGAGAGTTTTCCATTGGTCGATTTGAATTTCCTGTTGGAAGTGTTTCCAGCAAAAAGTTATAGAATCAGGTAATCTAGGTTCAATTGATGTGATTTGACCGCTCCATCACCGGAAGACTGTCAACATAATTTGAAAAAGATAAAATCAAAGATCATTTACCCAGTAATGGGGCTTATATGGATAAATTTTTATTTATCAACTTCTGAGGTATTGGTTATAAACAATTGAAGATTATTCTTAGTATTGCAAAAAAGAATCATAAAACTGCTAACATGAAAACGAAATTCAATCTTCTTATCTCTTTAATCATTCTGATTTTTAATGGAAGTCTTTGGGGGCAGTCCCCTGCTTCACTCCCTTATCAAAACACCCAATTACCTGTTGATGTAAGAGTTGAAGATCTGGTATCGCAGATGACCCTTCAGGAAAAAGTATTGCAGCTTTTTAATGAGGCTCCGGCGATTGATCGTTTAGGTGTTCCCGCCTATAACTGGTGGAATGAATGCCTTCATGGAGTTGCCAGAGCGGGCAAAGCTACGGTATTTCCACAGGCTATTGGTATGGCCGCCACCTTTGATAAGGATTTAATGTTTCGTATTGGGAATGCAATCTCGGACGAAGCAAGAGCAAAACATCATAATTTTGTTCGTAACAATGCCCGGTCCATCTATATGGGATTGACTTTCTGGACCCCGAACATCAATATTTTTCGCGATCCACGCTGGGGACGCGGACAGGAAACCTATGGCGAAGATCCATACCTTACAGGAAGGATGGCTGTTAACTTTATCAAAGGACTTCAGGGAAACGACCCTAATTACCTGAAAGTAATTGCCACAGCTAAACATTATGCTGTTCACAGCGGGCCGGAGTTCACGCGTCATACCGATAATATTTTTGTAAATGACCGCGATTTGTACGATACCTACCTGCCGGCATTTAAAGCAACAATTCAGGAAGCAAATGTACAATCCATTATGTGTGCCTATAACCGCTTTCGGGACAAACCGTGCTGTGGCTCCGACATACTATTGAACAATATCCTAAGGAATCAACTCGGTTTTAATGGTTATATCGTATCGGACTGCGGTGCTATAACCGATTTTTACCGGAAAGAAAGTCATAATATGGTAAAAAGGCCATCTCAGGCCTTGGGATGGTCCCTTTCAACCGGAACAGACCTCAATTGTGAGGAAAACAAAGCATTTGTGGAAGATCACCTCGAAGAAGCTATCCGCATTGGAATGGTAAATGAAAAAGATATTAATATTTCAGTTAAACGTTTGTTCAAAGCCCGCTTTATGCTTGGAATGTTTGACCCGGAGGAAAAAGTAGCTTATTCGAAGATTCCCATGTCGGTTGTAGGGTCGCAGGAACATCTGAAATTATCGCAGGAAGCTGCTGAAAAATCGTTGGTCTTATTAAAAAACTCCGGTATTCTTCCGCTTAAAAATGTAAAAAAGATAGCACTCATTGGCCCAAACGCAAATAATCCTGCAATACTCATTGGTAATTATAACGGCGATCCAATCAACCCAATTTCTCCTCTGAAAGGATTACAGGAAAGACTGGGAAGCCAAAATGTAATCTATACACCCGGGTGTCCAATTGTTCCGGGAGTTTACACCGATTTTCAGATAGTGAATGAAAAGAATCTATTTCATTCGGAAAATGGAAAACTGATAAAAGGTCTGAAGGCCGAATATTTTCAGGACAAAGATTTGATTGGCACCCCAAAAATTGTCAGAATCGATAAAACCATTGATTTTTATTGGGAGAAATCACCTATTAATCAGTTGGTCGATGAATCATTCGGAGTCCGCTGGACTGGTTTTCTGGTTCCTGAAAAATCGGGCAATTATATGTTCTCCGGAAATGTTCAGCTTAAAATAGACGGCAAACCAGTTTTAGATAATGAAATCAAGCTTGAAAAGGGCAAAGAATATAAATTGGAGGCAGTTTTAAAAGTGGCGGCATTCTGGTGGTCAAGCAATCACCAGCAGCAGTTTGCAAGTCTGAGCTGGGTGGAATCTTCGCGGGATTACCGCAAAGAAGCGCTGGATGCTGCAAAAAAAGCTGATGTTATTGTATTTTGCGGAGGCATTTCTGCAAATCTTGAAGGGGAAGAAATGAAAATTGAAACCGATGGTTTTGCGCATGGCGACCGCACACACATTAACCTTCCGAAAATTCAGGAAGATTTATTAAAAGACTTGTATAAAACAGGAAAGCCAATTGTGTATGTAAACTTTAGTGGTAGCGCGGTTGCCATGAACTGGCAAAACGAAAACCTACCTGCTATTGTACAGGCATTCTATCCGGGCGAAACTACCGGTGCGGCATTAACCCGGTTATTATTTGGAGATTATAATCCTTCGGGCCGCTTACCCGTAACTTTTTACAAATCGGAAAAAGACATTCCCGATTTTAGCAACTACGATATGCAGGGCCGCACGTACCGCTATTTCAAAGGAACTCCGCTTTATCCCTTTGGCTATGGATTAAGCTACACTTCGTTTGAATACAAAAATTTGCAAGTCCCGGAAACTACCACTACACAAGCTCCGGTAAATGTTTCAGTAGATTTAAAAAACACCGGGACAGTTGATGGGGAAGAAGTGGTGCAACTGTATCTTTCGAATAAAACAGCCACATCAGTGGTGCCAATCAATGCATTAAAGGGATTTCAAAGGGTTTATCTGAAGAAGGGAGAACAAAAGACCGTTACATTTACCTTAAATCCTGAAGACTTTTCGATTACCAATGCCGATGCTATCCAAACGGTTGAACCCGGAACATTCGAAATTGTTATTGGAGGCGCTTCAACAGGGAAAAATTCGTTAACAAAAACGATTAAGCTTTTTGGAAGTGTGACGGCTTTAAAATAGATAAAGAAGAGTTGAGTTGGTAATAAAATGTGTTAGAAAAATTTATGCATAAGCATTACAAAATTATATTGATGTTAGGATTAGCAACTTTTTTGAGTTGTAAAAACAATCAAACATCTACTGAAATGACAAATTTGACAGAATATAAAAAAACTAAATTTATAACTACTTTAGAAAGCCAGGTTAGTGATTCCAAAAACTCAGTTTATTGTGTGACTCTTCTTTATGCGTGGGATAAGATACGAAAAGTAATAAATGCGCCTCTTAAGATTGAATCCAAATTACAAGATTTGACTATATTAAATAACTCAAAATCTTATCTTAATGCCTTGAAACCTGATGAATATTCGGCAACTGGAGAAATAGAAGGAGATTTAGTAAGGGCAAAGGCTGTATTTAAAAAATCATTACCCTATGAGACTGCACTTAAAAGCTTTACGAACCATTTAATTTTTAATAATGTAAAAGTTGCTTCATTTGGAATTGAGGGTACAGAATATATTTTTTCAAATATCATCACAATTCTATATTATGAGAATGATGATAACTTTGTTATTAAGCTACAACCAAAAGATAAACTCCATGAAATAATATTGTACAAGTCTGAAGGAAAATTCAAAACAATGCTAGAAATAATAGCCAAAATAAATTATTATATAGAAATAGGGAAAATCGAAGTGAAAAATGATAACTTGAATTGGAAATATTATTTGGATACCCAAGATATAGTTGTCATTCCAAAATTAAAATTTGATATTCAATCAAATTATTCGGAATTAGAAGGAAATAGATTTATGAGTAATAAAAAAACTTATCAGATAGAAACAGTTTGGCAAAGAACTAAGTTTACTTTGGATGAAAAAGGAGCTGAAATTCAAAGTGAAGTTGATATAGCTGCAGCATTTGATGATTTAGCTAAACCGAAAAGATTGGTCTTTGATAAACCATTTTTCTTGATGATGAAAAGAGTAAATAATAAAAATCCTTATTTAGGTTTATGGATTACAAATTCAGAATTTATGGTAAGAGAATAAAAAAATGAAAATTGAGACGTTGTCGTAAGTCTAGTCGAAGGTCTGTCTAAAACCAAATACAAATCAACCATTTATCTTACCAACATATTTATTATCTGTAGCTTATAATCGACATCTGAAACTTAGTTTTAATAAAAACGGACTCTATATAATTACTTGTTAAATATAAATAGTTCGTTTTTATTAAAATCCTTCTTAAATAAAGTTGGTTCGATATAGAAAACTTTATTAATAAATGAATTTATGTTAAATTTTTACTTTATCCTTTAGGCTATAAGCTTTAAGTTTCAGGAAAGCAATCAGGCGAAGCCTTAAAGCTCTCATTCCTTAGCGACGGCGCGCCGGTCAAGGGGAGTCGAGGAACGAGACGGACCGCGTTCGCGCCGTCAAAGAGTTTTTGGGTTACTTTTTTGCTCTCAAAAAAGTGACAATAGACTTTTAAGCAAGATTTAATGATAGTCCAAACTATCATTTTTGCCGACCTGCTGTTTTTTGCTTTACTAGGATCTGAAATTAATTAAAAGCATTACCATTTGCCAACAAATAAGCTTCAGCCTCGGTGTTCCATAAGCCATTATACTTTTTACACAATTCATTCAGTTTCGCATAGTGAATATTCGTTTTTCCCTTTGCGGCAAAATCATCAATTGCGGTTAAAGGCATTTCTATATGGTTATACATGAGTTTTTTTCCACCCGGAATATTGGGAAGGTTTAACGTAGTTTCAATGATGGCATTTATTCCACCAATGTGGGTAACCAGACCGGCCGGATCGAGACCTTTGTTCATCATATCCAGTGCTTCTTTCATATCGTCGGTATTTCCTCCGCTGGTGCCAACCACATGCGTGTAGGCGTAATGTACATTATAAAAATTAATAGGCGCCTTAAAGTCAGGATTCGATGGTCCGGCAAAAAAATTCAGGCAACCATCAAACCCCAAAATACTATCGGCAATTTCGATAACAGGCGCTACGGGAGCAAAAACAAATACATCATCGTAACCGACTCCTCCGGTGATATCCTTTAAAGCCTCAGCAACATTAAGCATTTGCGAGGTATTGATATAACGCAGATCAATCCCTTTTGATTTGGCATACGCTGCCGGGTAAAGACTTTCTGCCCGGTCGAGGCGTTTTTGGTCGATATCGGTAACCACCATTAACGATGGTTTGCGATCGTCCCTGCGTAAAACATAATTAATAGCAGCCAATCCCATGGGGCCAACCCCTGCTAAAATTGCCATTTTACCTCCGTCTACAATTTCAGTTTTATGAATATACGATCCGGGAGTGATATGATAGTTGGCATGCATAGCGCCAATAACGCACGACAGCGGTTCGGAAAGAGAAGCCGGATAAAACCCCGAACCATTATAGGGCAGTAAACAGCCCATTTCCATCACTTCATTGGGTATGATTACATACGTTGCATCCCCACCAATAAACCGGTAGGAATAACCGGGAGCTCCTAAAACACCTACCGGACCATCCTTATAATTCAAAGCAGGTTGAATGGAGAATTTATCGCCTGCCTTAAACTGGTTTTTCCATTTCGAACCTACTTCAACCAATTCTCCGGCAAATTCATGGCCAATCATTACCGGGTTGGATGCAATATCGTTTGGCACGCGCTTGTGGTCTTCTGCCTGGACAGAAGCTTTATAGGACGACATGCAAATGCTGTCGCAAACTACTTTTGCGAGAATTTCATTATTCCCAATGGCTGGTAATTCAAATTCTTCCAAACGAAGATCCTTTTTCCCATACAACCGCACCGCTCTTGTTTTCATAAGTAATGTATTTTTAGTTTCTTTTTTAATGCTTGAGTCCAATCTCAAAAGTCTTTTACCCCCTAATCCCCCAATTGGGGGACTTTAAAATTCAATGATTTTCAGATGGTTCCCTGGAGGGGTAAGGGGTAAAACAGATGAAAATCATTGAATTTTGACTTTATCGGACTTAACGCATGCTCAATTATCTTGAATTACTCAAATAGTAAATTGAATGGAAATTTCATCCTGCTAATTCAACATGATCTGCCCACCGGTTACTGGTAATGCCTGCCCGGTTTCATATTCCTGCTCAATCAGATAATAAACAGCCTTTAACACATCTTTGGCCGTGCATCCCCGTTGCATCGGCACCTGATTCATATAAAATGCTTTCACATCGTCCACCGTTTTTGCGCCGGGAACCTTCCCAGCTTTCAGATACTGTACAAATAAGCCACTTGTAGGGTCAGACCAAAGCGGCCCTTCATAGAAATTTCCCGGACAAATGGAATTCACTTTCACGCGATTGGGAGCAAGTTCGAGAGCAAAACTCTGGGTTAAACCAATGCCGCCAAATTTTCCTCCCGCATACGCAAAGTTCTTTTTGCTTCCGCTCAATCCCGATTTAGAGTTTATCTGAATGATATCTGCATAATTAGCAGGATTATATTTATTCTGCAGCTTCATCACCTTTGAAGCCACTTTGGTACAATAGAAATAAGCATTGTAATTTATTTTTGTCACTAAATCGAACGATTCGGGCGACATTTCATCTAATCCACCCGCCCTCAATATCCCGGCATTGCTGACAAAGACATCTAAGCCGCCAAACTCACATACCGTTCTATAAATAAGGTTTTCGAGGGCTGCCATATTTGACACATCGGTTTGAACAAAAACTGCTTTATTGCTTCCTTTTATCGAGTTGAACGATTCGGCAGTGCTTATCCCTTCCGCTTCTTTCAGATCGGCTATAACAATATTAGCCCCTTCCTCTTTCATTCCGCGAGCAATTCCTTCGCCAAATCCTTGCGCAGCGCCGGTTACAATCACAATTTTATTATCCAGCCGACCTTTATTTGCTCCGCCAGCCACCTTACGGCGATAGTTTTCCACCTCCCAGGTATCGATAAACTGAATTTGGGCAGGAGTCATAAAATGCTGGCCTCCGAAGGATTCGCTCAGGGCAGAAATTTTCATCATATCCTCAAAAACATCCAGAATAATATCCGTTTGCGACGAATTGTCGCCAATAGCGACCATACCCAGGTTTTTTATCAATACAACTTTTGGCGGATAACCCGTTGCACCGATAAATTTCAGATATTCCTTTTTGAATTGATTGATAATTGTTTCAGGAGAATCAACCTGATCGAGAAACAGGTAATTCGATTTACAATAAACGATAATATCGGGGGTGAATGGTTTACTTATTTTTTCAAAAGCTTCTTTGCTTTCTGTAAAGCGCGAAATTAAACTATTGTTGCGGATTTTAAGCGTTTTCAGTTCGCTGCCTGATACGAGCATACGTAATGCAGGCAAAATTTCAGTTACTATCGTATCAACAGGCTTTTCAACAACAACTAATTTTGGAGAAATGGCCGATTCAATTTTTTGAAGAACATCGTCATAAATTTTCGTTATCTCAGCAGTAGTATCGGCGCTTACAAATATACCGTGGTTCTGAAGCAAAATTAGTTGTGGTTCACTACCTTTATCCCTCCTGAATTGGTTTACCTGCGCTTCCACTTCCTTAAAAAGTATATATCCCGGGTCGATATACGGGATAAAAAGCGCCTGATTGCCAAACAACCGTCTGGATTCCAGTTCGGCCAGATTGCCACACATAACTCCGTTTACTGCAGTTGGATGAAGATGTACAACAAACCTGCAATTGATGAGGTTATGCAGGGAAGTCTCAACGGAAGGCCTTCTGTCTTTTGTAATGCTGGCCTCTGTCAAATCGTCCTTTACCTGACTTTCGCGGACAAAAGGATCGTTGCTGTATGACTTTTCGGAAATTAACCGGAGTTTTTTGCGATCGAGCACTGCAAATCCTTCTTCGGTAATAGTCGAAAGAGCGGAACCACTAGCTTTAACCCAGATTTTATCTTGATTCTTATATGAGGTATTTCCACCACCGGCAATTACAAATTCGTTTTGCCGACCATAAAACCTGGATATATCTATTAATTCCTGAATTTCCTTCTCCATGGGAAGTTGTGTTTATATTTATAATTACTTTGGCGCTGATGCGCTTTTGTAGCGCGTGCCAGCTTTAGCTAAATAATCTATTACTTCTTTTGAACAGCAAACTGAATTAAAGCATTGCCTAAAATTTCAAAGTCTTTTCGGTTTGCAGTATCAGGCATTCCCGAAACATCGACATATCCCTTTCCTTCGGTTGCCTGCAGATATTGATGTGCAGCTAAAACACTTGCTCCTTTATAATTGATTTCCATTAATAATTTAGACAGCGGCTGTGAATTTCGCGCAAATAGCGCGATTGGCTCCATTGCCGGAGTATTGTGCTCGGTGCCAAAAGTAACTACAAATCCCTGATCGTAAAAATACCCGGCATAATCCTCCAGCACTTCAATTGAATTGCGGGTAGTAATAAATTCGACCGAATAAATCCCTCTTTTTCGTAAGGTAGTCGCAACTGATTCTTTGGTTTTTTCAAAATCGGTAAACTTACCATTTGCATCATCTGCCAATAAAGGATAGGTAGGTATTCCACCGGCATGCAAAATTATCTTGCAAACCATGTCCATATCTAAAAACCCGGCAGGATCTTCCGGGACAAAGGCTGCACCACCCGCTTTGAGCAAGTTTCCGCGGATTTCGTTTTCGATGGCGGCATTGTTTTCGATATCCGATTTTAACGATTTCCCTCCGAACAACACTTCCCAAAAAACTTTTTGAGCAGAAACTGCAGGAAATGCGTGAACAATTTTTTCGCGTATTGCTTTTGCCAAATGTCGTTCGCGAACATTTCCCCTGGTAAGATTCGCTTCAATTTCGGAATAGGAAATTGAAAAACCGGCACCTATCAATGTAAGCAAATCATTTACCTTAACGCACATGCGCGCTGCATGGCGGTTCGATTCCTGTTGCACACTTTTAAGCTGCGAAGCAAAGGGTTCCGTCAGCTTTTGAGGAAAAGCCAGACCTTTACCACTCAAATACGTTCTTCCGGGATTATTCGGATCGTTTACGCGAATACCAGCAGCCTGATCTTCCCTATTCAAACTAATCATCTCAATATTGAATAATGGAAAAAGGCTTTTAACGGCGCACAAATCAGCCCATTCGGCATATCCATCGGTGGTATTAAAATCGTTAATGCCCACCACCGAAACATTTTCGGAAACAGCCAAATCGAGCGCTTGCTTAATACTTTCGAAAGCGCTAAAGGAGAATGGTGTATGCAAATGTGCATTCACCATTGGAATTTTATCCGGAACTAAGGCGCTGCCCAGAAGCACTTGCTTTGAGGGTAATTTTTCCCAAATATTCATGAGAATTTATATAAGTTAAATATTTCTAAACTATATGAGGCTGTCTAAAAATGTCTAAAATCGAGCGTAGTTAGAAACTACGCTCAGCGCTTCGACTTAATATTCAGTGCGATGCGCTTGGCGTAGTCTCCAGACTACGCCGATAAAATGACTTTTTAGACAGACTCTTTCTCTTAAACTCCAGCTTTAGACCTTCTAATCTGCTCCAGGTTGGTATAATTTTGTTCTGGAATATATCCTTCCAACGGAACGATTTTTTCGTGAATCGCATCCAGAAACCAACTTGTTTGCGGAAAGAAAGCATCTTCCAATTCATAAGCCGGTGTGATCCAGTTGCGCGAACCAAGCACTACCGGAGGGGCATCGAGGTAATCGAACGCCAGTTCGCCAATATTCCGGGCGAGTTCGTTGAGATAAGATCCCCTGGAATTTGCATCGCTGGCAAGGATAATACGACCCGTTTTTTGAACCGACTCAATCACAATATCGTAATTAAAAGGTACCAACGAGCGTGCATCAATCACTTCAGCAGACATGCCATATTTCTCTTCCAGTATTTTTGCAGCTTCCAACGCACGATATAAGGTTGCGCCGATGGTCAGGATGGTGATATCTTTTCCTTCTTTTTTAATATCGGGTTCACCAAAAGGTATTTCGTAATAACCGGCAGGAACGCCTCCTTTATGGAATTGTTCGCCAATATCGTATACCCGCTGACTTTCGAAATATATAACCGGATCGGTACCTTGTAAAGCAGTATTCATTAATCCTTTTGCATCGTAAGGAGTAACCGGGAAAACAACTTTCAATCCGGGAATATGCGCCACCAACGAAGTCCAGTCCTGCGAATGCTGTGCCCCATATTTGGAACCTACCGAAACCCTTAATACAACTGGCATGGTGAGCACATTTCCGCTCATGGCCTGCCATTTGGGCAATTGGTTAAACA